>ERZ827043.36-NODE-36-length-146386-cov-24.257683_pt1 | contig 146386 bp, 141 predicted proteins | sample MGYA00519923_ERZ827043 | MGnify/ENA primary metagenome ERZ827043 (study PRJEB31778, sample SAMEA3449251) | human gut metagenome | biome: human gut; feature: human-associated habitat; material: faeces | place: United Kingdom | collected 2010/2012 ... | reverse complement strand
CAGGAATCAGCGTACCTGCAAACGGAAGCGTAACGATCAATGACATACCTGTAGGAATTTACAGTGTAAGTGAAGAGCAAACCGGAACAGCAGTTGCAAACTATGGCTTAGCAGTCAGTGGTGAAGGTAATGTCACCGTCACCAAGGATGCGACAGCAACCGCAACCGTAACGAACACTTATACCCAGGATAAGGGAAGCCTGACGGTAGCCAAGGCAGTTGCAGGATATACCTTTGATTCCAGCAAGACATTCATGATCTACGTAACAAACGCAAGTGGTGAATATGTTCTTGCAGATGGAAGCGTAAGCGCAACCAAGACAGGAATCAGCGTACCTGCAAACGGAAGCGTAACGATCAATGACATACCTGTAGGCACATATAACGTAAGTGAAGAGCAAACCGGAACAGCAATTACGAACTATGATCTAGTAGTTAGTGGTGAGGGTGATGTAAATGTAACAAAGGATACAGTTGTCAATGCAACCGTAACAAATACATATACATACCTGACTACATCCGTAACTGTTAAGAAAGAATGGAACGATAATAACAACAAGGCCAATAAGAGACCTGGATTTGTAACGGTACAGCTTTATGCCGGAACAACTATATCAGGAATTCCGGTACAGCTTGATGAAAGCAATGGTTGGACAAAGACTTGGGATAATCTTCCGAAATATGATGCAAACGGATTAATCCAGTATACGGTCAAGGAAGTAAATGTACCTAAGGAATATACCGACAGCATAACAACAGATCCTGCAACAGGTGAGATTACAATTACAAATACAAGAACCAGCACAAAGGGTAAACTTGTATTAACAAAGACCGTTGTTGGTGATGTCGATAAGGCAGAAGCTGAAAATGTGATCAAGTTCAAGATTACAGACGAAGCAGGTAATTCTGAGACATATGCACTGACCGATTTCCAGTATGATGTATCGACAAAGAAATATACATTAGAACTGGATAAGCCAGCTGGAACTTATACCATTGAAGAAATACAGTATGATATTGATGGATATGAAACAAGCAGCATCAAATACGTAGTAGGAACAGGCCTTCAAAAGGATGGTAAGTCAGCAGAAGCAACAGTAGTTGTAGATGAAACAGTAAATGTTGCATTTGTCGATACATATGATAAGACAACTACAACAGAGAATACGACAGAAGTTACAACTACGACGGAAGGTACAACAGAGATTACAACCACAACGGAAGATACCACAGAGATTACAACCACAACGGAAGATACCACAGAGGTCACAACTGAAACAGAAGATACAACTGAGACAGAAGACACTACGGAGATCACGACAACGGAAGACAAACCTTCCACTCCACCGGATACACCAAAAACCGGCGATGATGCTCCACTTATGCCACTTGTAATCCTGTTTATGCTCAGTGCAGCAGGAGTTGTAACAGTGATTGTTGTAAAAAAGAAAAATGATCGTGCAGATCGTAAATAAAACGAATCTATAAAAACAACAAGTAAAGGTCAGGCACTCTGGTATGCAGAAATGCATATCAGGGTGCTTTTCTCTGTTGTTTATGTCGAAATATAGCGAATGAATTCTAACTGAAAAAAGAAATAGTTGCACAATGTCGAAATATCGGTTATAGTAATTGCAATGCTAGAGAGATCTTGATGGAAGAAAACCAGATAAGGTCTTTCGAAAAACGGAAAAAAGAAAAAGGGGGGACGGTCTCGAAGGTGAGACTATAAACGTATGAGTAAGATAACATATGTCAGAACGCAACGGGATAAAAAAGTTGCATTTCTATTATTTCTATTTAGTGCTATTCTGATAGCGCTTATTATCTGGGGTGGGAATGTATTTTCCAAATTTGAACAATATGTTGATATATCCAGTAAGAATACGATCGCAGCAATGATGGAACAGGTAGAACATTCCTATCAAATGCAGATTAATTCAATGTATGAAGAAACAGAACGTCTTGAGAACTATCTGTTTGATGGCAAAACGAGGTCTGTTGTACTGGCAGATTATGAAGATTATTTTATAGCTATGGAGAATGATTCTGTACGGGATATCGTATTCGTTGATCATACCGGAAAATATATCTGTGATGATGGCAAAACAGGAACATTGGATTTGGGTGATACAAAGGGCACTCTGTTTGATGTTGGCGGTCAGTCTGTCCAATATTGTACCTGGAGAAACGGAGAAGAAATATTTGTTGTAGCAAAAAAATATGAAGCATTCTATGTAAATGAAAATGAATATGAAGTCATAGCATTTATTTATAATACAGATAGGGTAAATGATCTGTTTGTTGATTCTGCATATGGGGGACAGGCAAAACTCTATGTGACAAATGTAGACAGCATGGTTACATATGCAGATTTGGATAATAATGAGGGCGTTGTGCGCAATTATAATATCCTTGATCACTATCTGGACGAGTCTGTGATCGAAGAAGAGCAGTATGCACAGATTACAGAGGATTTCAGTGAAGGCAGACAGAATTGTGTAACCTTGTATGAAGGGAAAAATGCTGAATATTTCTATTACCAGCCATTAGAGGGAACGGAGTTCTTTCTCGTATTTCAGGCGCCATGTGCAGTGGTACAGAGTGTATTGACGGATTATCAGAAGAAGGTGTCATGCTCATGGATGGTAACGGTTGTGATCATAGCGTGTATCATGTTAGCGTTGGCAGTAGGAACCGTCGGAGCGATCCATATGAGAACCTGGTGTGAATATGAGCGTCAGACGGCTGATATGCACCGGGAAAACAATGTACAATTGCGGCGTATGAATGCCGTGATGGAGGAAACCGTCCGGGAGTACCGGTTAGCACAGGAAGGGGCTTTGGAAGAAGAAACCGAAGAGGAAGCGGCTGAAAGAGCGGCGGAGGAAGAACGGGAAAAAGAAAGACAGATCCGTGAAGCACTTCCAAGGGTCGCATTTGTAGGCGAACGTTTTCTGCTGGTCGATGATAATGATATGGAAGGACTGCTTTTGCAGGAGGCATTGACCAAAAGAGGAGCGGAATGTACCATAGCAAAGAGCGGAGAGCAGGCATTGAAGATGTTTAAACGTTCAAAGCATGAAAAGTTCCAGTATATATTGATGGACGCTGATATGCCGGATATGGATGGCTATCAGGCAGCCAGAAGAATCCGGCTGATGGATCATCCGCAGGCAAAAACGATACCGATTCTGGCAATGACTTATCACGCAACACCAGAGGCTATGCGGATGGCAGCTATAACAGGTATGTCCGGTCAGGTTGAGAAGCCGGTTAAAATGCAGACGCTTGCTCTGATCATAACTAAACTGAAGAGTAAGAACAGGGTTCATCCAGGATATGATTATGACAGAAAATAGCAAGAAACCGAAAAAACAGTATTTGTATTTTCTGTTGAAGTGTAATGAAAAAACTATTATTTACATTTTCTATTGAGATGTTATACTAATGCTATATGCAGTTAGAGATGGATGATGTTTTATAGGACATATGATATTACGCTGCATATATTGATATTAGGAAACGAAATGGAGTAAGACTGGAATGGAATTTGAAAATGATGTAAAAGCAGTCGTTGCAGAAATGGCTGAGGCATTAAATAAGAATTATTCGGATCAGAAATTATTTGATCTGTCACTCGGAGAGCGACTTCCGCAAAAGGATGAGATCATTGATTTTGTGGATGAATTGCGGAAAGTAACATTTCCGGGTTTCTTCGGGAGAGAGAATATGGCATATGCTAATAAGGAGTATTTTGCAGGGCATAAGCTGTCATTGATATATGATAAATTATTCCGTCAGATCAAGGTGGCATTGAGCTATAAAAATGATGCTAAGAGCTATCAGGAGATTACAGAGGAAGCACAGGAGAAAGCTCTGGGCTTTATCCGTTGTATACCGGAGGTTCAGGCACTTCTTTGCAAAGACGTAGAAGCAGAATATAACGGAGATCCGGCCGCAAACAGCCGTGAAGAGATCATCTTCTCCTATCCGGGGTTATTTGCGATATTTGTATACCGATATGCACATGTGCTCTATCAGATGAAGGTGCCGTTTATTCCAAGGATCATGACAGAATATGCACATGGTGAGACAGGAATTGATATCAATCCGGGTGCCAATATTGGTGAATATTTCTTTATTGACCATGGAACCGGAATCGTTATCGGTGAAACAACCGATATTGGAAATAATGTAAAAATCTATCAGGGGGTTACCCTTGGTGCGCTGTCGACCAGAAAGGGCCAGCAGTTGTCCGGTGTCAAACGTCACCCAACCATAGAAGACAATGTAGTTATCTATGCGAATACAACCATTCTTGGTGGCGAGACCATTATTGGTGCAAATTCCGTAGTGGCGGGAAATACCTTCGTGACGAAGTCCATCCCTGCCAACACCAAGGTTGCCTCCACTATGCCGGAACTCGAAATCAAGACCTCAAACTAGGCGGACAAAACAGGTGGATTATCTCTAATAGCCTGACCATAATTGACTCGCTGCGATTTCTATTCGCTGCACATGCCTGATTCGTAAATACTCCTGTGCCAACTCGTCCTTCGGACTCAAACAGGCACCCGTATTTACTGGCACTGTGCATCTCATTACGAAATTCTCGCTAATGTCAATGTATAGTCAGGCTATTGTAGATAGTCCACCTGTTTTTGTCTTGCATACAGATATAAAGTCTGCGTATCTGGCTGCTATATAATAAACAATGACATTCATGTAGTTTCGTGATGAGATACACTCTAGCTGTCAGCACCAAGCCCATGTCTGAACCCGTAAGGGTGAGTTTGGGCGACTGCTGACAAATGGACGAGTGTATCGAGTAGAAACGAAATGAGTCATGTGTTTATATAGCAACCGGGTATGCAGACTTTATATCGTCATGAAAGACATTACAAATACCGGAACATTTCTTTGGCATCCTCTTTTTTAGTGGAGTCGGCAATCATCGTTACCTCGACTTTGACGGTCTTGTTGCCGAAGCCGATCTCGATAACGTCGCCGACCTTCACATCAGTGGATGCCTTGGCAACCTTGTCGTTTATCATAACACGTCCGGCGTCGCAGGCTTCATTTGCGATGGTTCTTCTTTTGATCAGTCGTGAAACCTTTAAATATTTGTCTAATCTCATTTGTATATCTCCTTTTGTATTTTAAATGATAGTGTTCCATATAGTCGTAAGAGTATTTTGTTGGAAGGCTTATGCCATTCCATTTACTGTTTTGTATTTGAAGAGCATTTCGGCGTGATTCTGCTCTTCGACCTGGATGTCAGCTAGAAGCTTACGGATCGCACTGTCACCAAATATGAATACATCACTGTTATATTCAGAGGATGCGAGCTTTTCGCTGGTGATACAGTCTGTTGCAAGAAAGGCATCATCCTTCTTATCCTGAGACTGTCCGAGCTGACTGTAGGTAGCTTTTGGGTCGTAGTCTCTGCCATCACTGTCATTGCAGTTGCAGCTTGGTACGGTTCCAGTCAGAACCTGCTCCAGACTGTCATAGTGCTTCTGTTCATTTCCCTTCAGCGTGGTAAATAATTCCTGTAACACAGGATCCTTTGCCTGGGCTGCATATTTGTCGTATTTGTCAATGCAGGCCTGTTCCAGTGTCTGAAGATCCTTGATCGCCTGTTTTTCCTTTTCTTTTAAGACCATAGTTATTGCCTCCTGCTTATTTAATGAATTGATACATATAACAGGTATGCAGGGACAACCGGCAGTACGCTGTTTTTTGCATCTATCAGAAGTATTGCCAGAAGACAGTCGGGTTATTCCGGCAAATAATCATATCATACAAGACTGCAGTCCGATTATTCTGGAAAACAGAAAAGCAAAAGGGATGCTGATTTATACGATGCAGCATCCCTTAAGTACTTGATTCGTTCTATAAAAACTAGTTAAGTGAATCCTTTAAAGCCTTACCAGCTTTGAATTTTGGAGACTTAGAAGCAGCGATTGTCATTGTTTCACCTGTTCTTGGGTTTCTACCTTCTCTTGCTTCTCTTTCAGCAACTTCGAATGTACCGAAACCAACTAACTGAACCTTCTCACCCTTCTTTAATTCTTCAGCTACAACGTCTGTAAAAGCCTTTAAAGCCTTCTCAGCATCTTTCTTTGATAATTCTGTCTTTTCTGCTATAGCAGCAACTAATTCAGTCTTGTTCATCGAAAAAATCCTCCTAAAATACTCATAATATATTATCCTGGTGAGCTAAACCGGATAACTCCTGGCGTAAGTCACGCCCCAACATGTATATTTATACCTAAAATGCCAGTATTTGTCAAGGTTAGAACGCCATTTTGCCTTGAAAAACCTTGATTTTTCGCCATTTCTCAAGGCAAATGACATAGAATTAGTTCTCCATCTGTTTTCCGAGAAAATTAGCAGCAATGATCGCGGTTTTCTGTTCAGTTTCCCCGAAACGCATTTTGTCATCTTTGCTCAATACAATGACCGCTCCGATCGCGTCACCTTCACAGATGATCGTCTGGATCACCTGTCCGGCATAGTCAGTGTCATCGGAAGTGATGTTGACATATTTTGTATCACCGCGGCGGGCAATTACAGCTTCCCGGTCATTGATGACATCCTCCAGATCCTTGTGGATGGATTTGCCGACCAACTCTTTCTTTGGCATGCCGGCTACTGCAATGATCTGATCGCGGTCAGTGACGCATACCGGACAGCCGAGGATCTGTGAAATGGAATCTACATATTGCTGTGCAAAGGTTCCGAGCTCGCCGAGCGGGGAATATTTTTTTATGATAACTTCGCCGTCTTTTCCGGTAAAGATCTCAAGGGGATCACCTTCCCGGATCCGAAGCACACGCCGGATCTCTTTCGGAACAACGATCCTGCCCAGATCGTCGATACGTCTGACAATTCCTGTGGGTCTCATACTTAATTTTCCTCCAATACCCATATTTTGTAAGAATGATTTTTTGTTGTAATAAAAATACATCCTTTTTTGCTAGGTTTTAGCTTTAGAGTTAGTATGTGGCAAATGTGGGGAATTATACTTTTACAAATACGAATGGATATAAATTTATGGCTAAGAGATGGTAAAGAACAAAAAATAAAAATCAGTCAAAACTGATCAATATCGGCAAGCTGGAAGAATTGTTTGTTGAGATATGGGATTGAGAATAGGTTCTACTGCAGGTATAAGCTTCATATACTGTTCTAACAGACTTAAGAAAGCTTCTGAAGGCTTTTTGGAAAAGGGGAATACATGGAGAAGGTACAGAGCACAGGAAATTCCGATGGACATAAACTGATCATGGATGACAGAAAGGAAGCAAAGATAACCGGAGTGGAAAAGGTAATCTCGTTTGAACCGGATCTGGTATATCTTCTCACAAAGGCCGGAAAGATGAAGCTGACCGGAAAAGATATGCATATGACGAATCTGGATATTGACAAGGGCGTTCTTGACATGAATGGAAAGGTTGACTGTATTTGTTATATGACAGATAAAGAGGACGGAACATTTTCGCTTAAGAGGTTGTTTAAATAATGACGGAAATGATGGAACAACAGTCAACTGCGTTTGTCGTATGTGTGTTATGCGGCGTAATCATTAGTTTTCTGATAAGTTGTTTTTATGCTTTGAAAAAAGTGATAAAGATGCATGACGTCTGGATCGGTATTTTTGATCTGACGTTTTGGCTTGCATTATGTGCAATGGTTATTCTGGTGATGTTTTATTATAATAGCGGAGAGATTCGGCTGTATATTTTTTTAGGATTTTTTTCGGGAGCCGGGGTGTATTTTGCTACTATAAATTGGGTTGTTTCTAGACTGCTGGACTACATATTGTATGGGGTAAAAATGGGGTTGAGAAAAGTGATTTTAAAGGCAAAAATGCTTGTTGACATAATTTGTTCGAGAAGGTAAAATTATGTCAATACACTTCGAAAGAACTGTTTTTATAGCAGAACAGGTCTGTTCGAAAAGAAGCAGGAAACAGGGGAAATGGACCATGGGTAGAAGCAATACCGGAAGAAAACAATCGAAGATCAGTACCGCTATTATTCTGATCACTCTTCTTTTACTGGTTGTTGTCGTGTTGGTGAAGTCGATTCAGTTAAGGGAGAAGAAAGCAGAGTTGCAGGTACAGGCAGCAGAGATTACTGCCCAGATTGAAGATGCACAGAACGAGCATAAGAAACTAGAAGAAAAAGAAGACTATATGAAGACGAAGAAATACGTTGAGGATGTTGCAAGAAATCAGCTTGGGCTGGTATATCCTGACGAAATAGTGATTCGCCCTGAAGAATAAACACAGAATTAAGAAAGAAATATAAAAAAGAGTCAAAGAAAAGTGATAGCTGTTTTCAGCTTTCGCTTTTTTTTTACGTTCAGTCTCCGTATAATGTCTGACACTTAAGGCAAAAAGGGAGGACATATATATGAAAGAAAAAAAGGTGAATCGGGTTTTGTTGTATCTGCTGGGCTTTCTGTGTGGCCATTCTGCGGTTGTTGGAATGCATCCGTTTATGGTTCCGATGCTGGCAGCGGTTTACAGCATCAGACAAAGTACGTTTGGGTTGTTTGCAGCTATGCTCTTTGGCGGAGCAGTTATGTATGGGATCGGCGGTTGGAATGCAGGAAACGTTTTTCAGATGGGACCGTATGTAATGGGGGAACAGCAGCTTCCGGTTACATATTTTCTGTTAAAATATAGTTTGATACTGATCGGTGTTCTGGTCGGTCTGAACCTGACGGAGGGAGTTCGGAGAAACCTCTCCGAACACACAGACAGAAGTGGAAAAAAGACAAAACGAAAAGGTGTGAAACAATCATATGGAACCAATATCCGGTGGATTCTGGCTGGCATATGTGCCATACTTGTCTTTGGAATCAGTACGGTCTGTGGTCTGATGGTCGAACCGGTGCAGAATGCCCTGCCGGCTGCCGGCTGCGAGGCGGTGATCTCGACAGGATTGATTCCTGCATTCCGCAAAGGTCTGGAGGTTATCCTGCTGCATAAGAGGGAACGGGATCATTATAATGAAGAATTGCTTGGAATACTGATAGTAGTTACAGTATGTATATGGGGAATGCCATATAAAATAGGAGGAGTTGTTACCTGGCTGCTGATGACCGGTCTGTATCTGTCCTGGTATACGTTGCATCGGTTTGGAGCCGGATATGGAATGGCGGTAACGGGTGTATGTGGTCTGATCACAGCGATCAAAAGCGGACAAGCAGAATTTGTCGGAAGTTTTTTTATCTGTGCGATCCTGGTGCTTGCGGGCAGAGCACTGTCGGATAAGAAGAAAACAGGCACTATTGTGTCAGTGCTGCTTGCATGTATATTGATCGGACTTACTTACGATCCATATTTTCTGACACCTGAGGGGATAAAAAGTGCTGGCAGTGCAGTGCTGTTATTTGCAGCGACACCAAAATGGATGCTTACCGTCAGGGATGGCTGGATCCAGTCGCAGTATAATTTTCAGACAGCAACGGAGATCAACCGGATAACGGCAGAGAAAATACGGGAATTATCCGGGGCATTTAAACGGATCGAATATACGCTTGCCGGGTGTGGCCCGGCGGCTGCCAAGGTAGATCTGGGTGAGATCGGAGATATGATCGGAAGATTTTCCGATAATCTGGAAACGGCAGAACCGGTTCCGTTTAACCGGGAGGAGCAGTTGCGGACGCGCTTTCTGGAACAGGGGGTGATCATGACGCACCTTTCTTCGATGAAGAATGAAATGGATCATGTACAATATTATATAACAGCCAGAACAAAGAATCAGAAAATCATGTTGTCAAAGGATGCAGCAGACATTCTTTCAGAGGTTTTTGACAAGCCAATCCGGGCATCCGAGGATACTTCAGCGATCATATCTGAAAATGACCGTGTGATCACATTTGAGGAATGTGCGAGGTATCGCTGCAGTTATTTTGTCAGAAGGATCAAGAAATATGGTTCCAATGTATCGGGAGACAATTTTTCGGTGAAGGAGCATGAGGATGGCAGACTTGTAATGATGATCTCGGATGGGATGGGAAGCGGAAGCCTTGCATCCTGCGAGAGTACGTTGATGATTGACACGATGGAAGAACTGCTGGATGCTGGCTTTGATCCTTCTTATGGAATTGCATTTTCCAATAATTGCATTTCCGAAAAAAACAGCGGACGGTGTTTTACAACCTTTGATATGGGAATCGTAGACCTGTACAACGGGGAGCTGACACAGTATAAGCAGGGGGCAGCACCGACATATATTATACATTCAGAGGGAATCGAGGTTCTTTGTGGGGCGTCACTTCCAATCGGAGTTCTGCCGGAGGCAGAATGTGATGTGATCCATCAGGAGCTGGAACCGGAGGATCGACTGGTGATGGTGAGTGATGGAGCATTTGGGGATGAAGAGGATATGCGTGAGATCCTAGAGAATCTGGATACGGAGGACTGCAAGGAAACGCTGGAGTATATCATTTCACAGGTGCTTCTGCGTTGTGAAGGCAGACTGGAGGATGATGTGACGGTGATCGTGGCAAAATTGGAAATAGCATAAACTTTCCGGTTTGTTACTTGAAATTTATAGCAGGCTTGTATTAAGATAACGAAGAAATGTATATGACCGGATGTAAAATAACGAAGCTTCATATATCGGTGGATGCAGGATTTTAAAGAAACATATATACAATATGCATACAAAGATACAGGTAATGAATATAGATGATCGAATATCCGAATCATAGAAGACGGACAGGTGTGGAAAACAGATGACAGAAAATACATTAGAAGAACAGATTTATCAATTTATAAAAGAAAAAAATTTGCTTAAAGCAGGAGATGTCTGCATCGTTGGTGTGTCCGGCGGAGCGGATTCCATCTGTCTGCTGACGGTTCTGGCAGGACTTCGGAAGAAAATGGATCTCAAGCTGTATGCTGTCCATGTTAACCATATGATCCGCGGAACAGAGGCAGATGCAGATGAATCTTATGTGGCAGAGTATTGTAAGAAGCTTGGAATACCATGTGACTGTTACCATATCGATGTGCCGCAGCTTGCAAAGAAACAGAAACTGACGGAGGAAGAAGCGGGAAGAAATGCCCGGTATGAGGCATTTGCCTGGGCAGCGGACAAGTATGGCATCACTGATTATAAGGTGGCAGTTGCTCATAACAAAAATGATGTAGCAGAGACAGTACTGCTCAATATGGTAAGGGGAACCGGGATCGCCGGAATGGCAGGAATACCGGTAAAGCGGGACCGGATCGTGCGTCCGTTACTTTCATGTACCAGACAGGAGATTGAGGCTTATCTGGAACAGCAGGGGATACAGTACTGTACGGATTCCACAAATCTGGAAAATGATTATGCCAGAAATAAGATCCGTAATCAGGTGATTCCGGCACTTAATGAGATAAACACACAGGCAGCGGCACATATCAGTCAGGCAGCAGTCTATGCGGCTATGTATGATACCTATGTGACGAAGCAGGTAGGATATTTTCTGGATGAACATATGGAGATACGGAAACAGACCGGAAAAACAGATGTATATGTATTGGAAATCGGGACGCTACGGGAACAGGATGAACTGATCGAGGATCTTGTGATCTTAGAATTGATTGGCAGAGTCAGCGGCGGAAGGAAGGATGTCGGTCAGAACCATGTAAGAGAAGTGAAGAAGCTGTATCAGGCAGCTGCGGGAAGCCGGATCATGCTTCCGCATGGTGGAATGGTATATCAGAATTATGGATACCTGTGTTTTGAGAAAACAGCAGAGGGCGCACGCGATGTCGACTGGCAGGAGATAGTTATAAAAGGTGCAGGTGAATATATCCTGCCCGGAATGGGAAGGATGAAGATTGAAATATTTGAGAAATCTGTTCATTTAGATTTAACAAAAAAAGAGTATACGAAGTTTGCAGATTATGATAGAATACAGAATGGCATTACTATCAGGAAATATATGGAAAATGACTATATGGTGATCGCATCAGATGGCTCAACGAAGAAGATAAACCGGTTATTTTCATCTTGCAAGATACCGGTGGCAGAGCGTTTGCAGATACCGCTTGTAGCTTCCGGACATGACATCATCTGGGCAGTGGGCGTCCGGTTGAGTGAGAAGTACAAGGTACGGCCTGATACAAAAAGAGTAATATGTTTAGAATATATACCAGAAGGAGAAAATGAAGATGAAAGAGCAGATTAAAGTCATGATATCTGAAACTGAAGTAGATAACAGAATCTCAGAGATGGCAGCAGCTATTGATAAAGCATATGCAGGAAAGGCCGTTCATCTGATCGGAATATTAAAAGGAAGTGTATTCTTCATGTGTGAGCTGGCGAAGAAGATCACGGTTCCTGTAACCATGGATTTTATGTCAGTCAGCAGTTATGGAGATGATACGAAATCATCAGGAATTGTGAAGTTGAATAAGGATCTGGATGAATCAATAGAAGGAAAAAATGTGATCGTCGTTGAAGATATTCTCGATTCGGGAAGAACGCTGTCGTATCTGATCAAATTATTAAATAACAGAAAGCCAGCGAGCATGCAGGTAATAACTCTGCTTGATAAGCCGGAGAGACGTGTGATTCCGGTTGAATTATATATGACAGGATTTACGATCCCGGATCGTTTTGTAGTAGGATATGGACTTGATTGTGCACAGAAGTATAGGAACCTTCCATATATCGGAGTGATAGAACAGTAGATATCAGACTGTTTATATAAAAAGACAGACCAAGATGAAGGAGTAGACAATGAATAAGAAGAGAGCAAGAAGTGCTGTTGTGATCTATGCGATCATCCTTATTGTCGGATTCCTGCTGATCAACAAATGGCTGGGTGGCAGCAGTAATGTTGCGACCAATTACAGCTATACGGAATTTTCGGCAGATCTGAACGCGGGAAACATCGCAGCGGTAGATATTACACAGAATACAAATGTGCCGACAGCAACCGTAGATGTGGAGTTTGTTTCCGGAAAACAGCTTACATTCTATGCGGCAGATGTTAATGAGATTATTAAGATCTATAATGACTATGAAGCAGCAGTTGATAAGAAGAATGCGACAGCTTCTGCAGAGGATCAGGTAAAACTGGCAAAGTATAATCTGTATGATGTGCAGAAGGAAAGCATGCTTGGCATGTGGATCCCATATCTGATCATTATGATCATTATGGTCATTATCATGACATTCATGATTGGACGAATCCAGGGTGGTGGATCCGGCGGACAGATGATGAACTTCGGAAAGAGCCGCGCCAAGAAGAATGAAGATATCGGAAAGACGGTTACATTTAAAGATGTAGCAGGGCTGGATGAGGAGAAAGAAGATCTGGAAGAGATCGTCAGCTTTCTTAAGAATCCGGGAAGATTCGTAAAGGTTGGAGCAAGAATCCCTAAGGGTGTTCTGTTAGTAGGACCTCCGGGAACCGGTAAGACATTGATGGCAAAGGCGGTTGCAGGTGAAGCCGGGGTACCGTTCTTCAGCATTTCGGGATCTGATTTCGTGGAAATGTTTGTCGGTGTCGGTGCTTCTCGTGTAAGAGATCTGTTTGACGAAGCAAAGAAGAATGCTCCATGTATTATTTTCATCGATGAGATCGATGCTGTTGCAAGACAGCGTGGTACCGGACTTGGCGGTGGACATGATGAGAGAGAGCAGACCTTGAACCAGTTACTTGTTGAGATGGATGGTTTTGGTGTAAATGAAGGAATTATCGTTCTTGCAGCAACCAACCGTGTGGATATTCTTGACCATGCGATCTTAAGACCGGGTCGTTTTGACCGTAAGGTATTCGTAAATCGTCCGGATGTCAAGGGTAGAGAAGAGATCCTGAAGGTTCATACAAAGAATAAGCCACTTGCAGAAGATGTAAATCTGAATGATATTGCAAGAACAACGGCAGGTTTTGCAGGTGCTGATCTGGAGAACCTGATGAACGAAGCTGCGATTTGTGCAGCGAAGGATAACCGTGCTTATATTGTAAAAGAAGATGTAGATAAATCATTTATCAAAGTAGGGATCGGTGGAGAGAAGAAGAGTCGTCTGGTACCGGAGAGCGAGCGCAGAATTACCGCTTATCATGAATCTGGTCATGCGATCCTGTTTCATCTGCTTCCTCATGTGGGACCGGTCTATACCGTATCTATCATCCCGACCGGAACCGGTGCAGGTGGATATACGATGCCGCTTCCTGAAAATGATAACGTATTCATGACAAAGGCAAAGATGTTAGAGGATATCAAGGTAAGCCTTGGCGGACGTATCGCGGAAGAACTGATCCTTGAGGATATCACAACAGGTGCTTCGCAGGATATCAAACAGGCAAGCCAGTATGCCAGAGCAATGGTTACCAAGTATGGTATGTCTGAGAAGCTTGGACTGATCAATTATGAAAGCGATGATCAGGAAGAAGTGTTCCTTGGACGTGATCTTGGTCACGCAAAGAATTACAGTGAGAAGGTTGCCGGAACGATCGATAAGGAAGTGAAGCGTATCATCGATGAATGTTATGCAGATGCCAGAGCGATCCTTGAAGCACATGAAGACATCCTTCATAAATGTGCAGCTCTTCTTCTCGAGAAAGAGAGAATCGACCGGGCTGAGTTTGAAGCATTGTTTGATGATGTACCAAATGCAAATTCTGCTGCAAACGCAGAGCCTTCAACAATATAGACAATAGTAACACGAACAAATTGATTGAAAACCAATAAAAAATTGTACATGTTGCACAAAAACGGCGTTTTTTGAATAATTTCAAAAAACGCCGCTCTCTGTTTTGCACAATAAAATTTTTAAAATAAAAAAATGTTTGGGCAGACTTTTAGAAGTATTTGTATATAATAATACTTGTAACCCCCCAATACATTATATAGTTTTGGCTACACCCCATAAGTAACAAAATACCTTCTCCAAAAGAGGCAGTCGTGCGTTGACTGTCTCTTTTATTTTTTGGCGGGCACTACTCATTCATCCTGACGGTCTGGGACTGCCTGTCTATCTGCATTATAAATAACTTTCTGCGGTTTCTGTTCACTGCACATGTCTGATTCGTAAATGCTCCTGTGCAACTCGCCCTTCGGGCTCAGACAAGCACCCGTATTTACTGACAATGTGCAGTAAACGACGAAATCCTCAAAAACGTTATATTATAATACAGATAGACAGGCAGCCCCAGACCTATATGTCTTATCTTTTGCCTAGACAATTTTCATGGCAATAGTCCGTATAAAAAGCCCCACAGCATCCTCCGCCGCTCCCCGGGGGCCTGCCCCTGTTATAAATACCTTGCTACGTTTTCTATTCACTGCACATGTCTGATTCGTAAATACTCCTGTGCTAACTCGCCTTCGGATCAAACAAGCACTCGTATTTACTGACAATGTGCAGTTCATGACGAAAGCCTCGCAATCGTATTTATAACAGGGGCAGCCCCCCGGGGAGCGGCGGAGGATGCTGTGGGGCTTAGTTTTTGCCATTGGTTGTCAGCATAAAAAGGTTGTCTATTTATTAAAAAAGTATTAGAATGAAAAGGCATAAACGAAAGGGAGAGTTTTGAATGTCCGACAAATACACGAACGCAGAAAGAATTCATGATTATATATATGATCTGAAGCCGGTTATCAATGTAGGGGGATTGTTTTCCGATGGTTCTGAATACTATAGAATACCGCAGGAGCCTGGAATCAATGACCAGGTGAAGGTTAGATTTCGAACATGTGCAGATAATGCCGATGAAGTTTATTTGATCTACAATGGCGAGAAACTCGTCATGTCTGTTGAAGAATCCGATGATTTATTTGATTACTATACGGCGGTGATCCCCGCCGGAGAGAAATATATATCCTATTATTTTGAGGTCCATTCGGGCTGTGTGACCTGTTATTATAATAGGATCGGTGTACAGAAGAATGTGAATCCGGACTATAACTTTGAAATCTGTCCGGGCTTTGATGTACCGGATTGGGCAAAGGGAGCTGTCTTTTATCAGATCTATGTGGATCGTTTCTGTAATGGAGATCCATCGAACGATGTACTGGACAACGAATACTGCTACATCGACAGTCCTACCAGACAGGTGAAGGATTGGTATGAATATCCGGCAAATATGGATGTCGGACGTTTCTATGGCGGAGATCTTCAGGGTGTTAAGGATAAGTTAGATTACCTGCAGGATCTGGGCGTAGATGTTATCTATTTTAATCCGTTATTTGTATCACCATCCAACCACAAATACGATATTCAGGATTATGATTATATTGATCCGCATTTCGGAAAGATCGTTGTGGACGAGGGCGAATGTCTGCCGGATGGCGTAAAAGAGAATAAAAGAGCAACAAAATATATCAGCCGTGTAACCGACAAACGGAATCTGGAAGCCAGCAATCAGTTTTTTGCAGAACTGGTGGAGGAGATTCACAGTCGTGGTATGCGTGTTATCTTAGATGGTGTATTTAACCATTGCGGTTCCTTCAACAAATGGATGGATCGTGAGTGTATCTATGAGAATCAGGAAGGCTACGAGAAGGGAGCATATGTATCCTGGAGCAGTCCGTATAAGTCATTCTTTAAGTTTTATAACGAAGAGGTATGGCCGTATAATACCACCTACGATGGTTGGTGGGGGCATGATACACTTCCAAAGCTGAACTATGAAGATTCCCCAAAACTGGTGGAATATATTTTGAATATAGCAAAGAAATGGGTGTCCCCTCCATATAACGTGGATGGCTGGCGACTGGATGTTGCAGCAGATCTCGGACATTCGGAGGAATATAATCACAAGTTCTGGAGAATGTTCCGTAACGCAGTCAAAGAGGCAAATCCTAATGCAATTGTACTGGCAGAGCATTATGGAGATCCAAAGCCTTGGTTAAAGGGCGATCAGTGGGATACCGTTATGAACTATGATGCATTTATGGAGCCGATTACCTGGTTTCTGACTGGTGTTGAGAAACACAGTGATGAGTTCCGTGGTGATCTGTTGGGTAATCCGGATACATTTATGGGAGCCATGAATTATCATATGGCGAGATTCCAGCGTCCATCCCTTGAGATTGCAATGAATGAATTATCAAACCACGATCATTCCAGATTCTTAACCCGTACAAACCGGAGAGTCGGACGTACGCATACGATGGGGCCGCAGGCGGCAAATGAGGGTATCGATAAGAGTATATTCCGTCAGGGCGTTGTATTCCAGATGACCTGGCCGGGAGCTCCGACGATCTACTATGGAGATGAAGCAGGACTTTGTGGCTGGACTGACCCGGATAACCGTAGAACGTATCCGTGGGGCAGAGAAGATATGGAACTGATCCGGTTCCATAAAGACATGATCTGTATCCATAAGAACTATGAGGCTCTGATCCGTGGCTCGGTTATGTTCTTGCATGGAGCACATAAGATTATCGCATATGGACGGTTCACAGATACGGAGCAACTGGTTGTGATCCTGAATACAAATTATGAAGACATCGATGTGAAGCTGCATGTCAGACGGATTGGGGTCAAGAACCATGAGATCATGCGCAGAGTGATGCTTACAAATGAAGAAGGCTACAGTCTGGAAACCTGTGACTACAAAGTAGAGCATAATATGCTTTATATGAAGGTGCCGAAGATGTCAGCTATGGTTCTTGTAAATGTGGGAAGAGATGTTTAAAAGAGGAAACTAAAGTCTTGAAAAGTGATTTTGAGAGAAAACGGTTCATACAACGATTTGTGATCCTGGCTGTAATATTGCTGGCAGTGGTTGGAATCGGTATACGGTTCCTGTTCGGTGGCGATGAAAAGAGAATTGCAGTTATTTTGCTGATGTTAGCGGTTGGGCTTGTAATTCTGTTTTTCATCAGTTATCGGGAGATCGACCATACTTATCGGGAGATTGAGCATGTGTCGGATGAGATGCTTCGTGTGCTTCAGGGAGAAGATGAGCTGCCGGAGGAAGAATACATGCAGGGCACGATCGGAATCTTATATACGAACTTTTATAAGATGGTGACATTTTTAAAAGAAAACAAAGAGCGGGAAATGTCAGAGAAAGTATTCTTACGTGATATCATGTCAGATATCTCTCATCAGCTTAAGACACCGCTGGCATCCTTAAATGTATTCATCGATCTGCTGTTAGATGATTCCTTTACAGATGAAGAAAAACGGATGCGGGTGCTTAACGAATCAAAAAATCAGCTTACCAGAATGGAATGGATGGTATTATCTCTTTTAAAGCTTGCACGGATCGAGGCGGGAGCAATCCAGTTTGACCGAAAAGAATGTGATCTGAAGCTGTTATTATTACAGGCAAGAGACAGCGTAACTTATCTGACGGAGAGCAGGGAACAGGAGGTTCATGTAATCTGTGAGGATGGCAGGAAGCTGGTCTGTGACGGAGACTGGCTCGTAGAGGCGATCATCAATCTTTTGAAGAATGCATCAGACTATTCACCGGAGAAGACAGAGATCACGGTTGAGGTAGAACACAATCCGGTCTTTACCAGGATCTATGTCAAGGATCATGGAATGGGAATCGCAGAGAAGGATCTCGGAAATATATTTAAACGATTCTACCGTGTACACCATGATGTGAATCCGAACAGTGTCGGAATCGGCTTATCCCTTACAAAATCTATCGTAGAAGGAATGGGCGGCAAGATCACGGTGCGGAGTGAAGAAGGAGCATATACCTGGTTTATCATTACATTTGTACATGTAGATTAAGCTGATTCTAAAAAGAATTCTAAAGAAATTAATGTGAAGCAATAACAGAAAATACTATGGTGATGGGAATTGATGTAGGAAATTATCTCTTTCTTACAATATTGTAAGAAAAGAATACACAGATATTCACGGGAATGTAAGATAGAAGTGAGAAGATAGATACAACGAAGAGGTATCTATCTTTTTTTCATATATATCACGGGGAGGTAATGAATGACAGATTATAAAAAACTCGCACTTTATTATCTAAAAGCAGGTAAAAGGCGATGCATCGTTACGATCGTTGGGGTGATGATCACAGTGGCGGTGCTATATACAGCATTGAATTTTGGATATTCGTATGTGCTCCAGAAACGGCAGGAAGTGAGAAAAGAAGCAGACTATGAGATCGTTTTTCTGTCAGAAGATACAGACAGATTAGCGCAGATCGCAGCAGATGACCGGGTACTTCAGGCATATAGCGGGGCGTATTCCGGTGAAGAATATGTCAGTGATGAAGAAAGATTTGTAGAAGTAAATTATAAAAATGCTTTATATGTGAATATCAGACATCCTTATCAGATGGAGTCGGTCATGGAGGCCATGAAAGCGGATTACGGAGTGGATGCAAGGCTGAATAATGAATTGGCTGTGTTATATCTTCAGGATTCAGATGGTCTGCTTGGTGTTGTATTGATCCTTGTTCTGTTGGTTGCTTATATCTTTGCAATCTTTGCTGTCGGAATGATCAGAAATACGGTGCAGATGTTCACGTTAGAGCAGGTAAAGGATTATGGAATCCTGCGGTGCATCGGAGCAACCAAAGGACAGTTGAACCGGATTATATACAGGATGGGAGCGGGCATGGAACTGACAGGCATTGCAGCCGGTGTACTGCTCGGAACCATCATCAGTGTGATCCTTGGTTTTTCAAAGGATGTAAATGTCGGATTTCATATCGGACCGGCTATTCCGATCCTGATCGCATATCTTGGAGATCTGTATTTTGTTATGCAGGAGTGTTCAAAGCTTGTGACGAAGATATCTCCGGTCAGTGCGGTCCGAGGGGAGTACCGGATCAAAAAGGAAAAGATCAAGGTTCGTGGAAATGGTCTGATGGGGCGGTTGTTCGGTGTTGAAGGCGCCTATGCAAGAAAAAGTGTATTGCGGAACAGCGGACGATTTGCAAAGACAGTAACAGCCATGATGCTCAGCATAACGGCGATCATTATATGCTTAAGCATCGAGAGTATGGTTCATGATACGAAAAAGAATATTAATGATATGTATGGCAGATATCTGGAAGAAAACCAATCGCCTGCCAGCATATTTAATGATGTGGAATGGATACAGAGTGAGGATTTGCCCTCTGCCGAAGAGATCAAAGAGAATTCTTTGCATTACTATGTAACAGAAACAAAAATGGTATACAGTGCCAGAGGAAATCTGGTAGATCCTGAAACCTATTATGGCAAGTTTAACAAAGATTATGCAGAACAGACGAGTTTGGGAAGTTACATCGAAGCAATGATGCAGAGATGGAGAGAACGGAATACAAAGGAATACAGCGAGAAAGATGATGTAGAATATGAAAAGGCTGTTGACAGTCTGAATAGTTCATTTATAAGCATTGAAGGTTGTGATCAGAATGATCTGGACTATCTGTCCGAATTTATAGAGAGTGGAACTGCGGAGCTGGATGACGATGGTATCCTGGTTATCGGTGGAGGAAGTGTAATGGATTATTCCTGGACGGGTGATGAAAAGCTGACATTGTATGATCTGGGAAAGCATTTTGATACATATGATCTGCAGGTAGGAGATACGATCCGGCTGGTTGATTACAGGGAATATAAAAAACGATATCAGGCGGCTTATGACAAGATGATGGCAGACAGCATTTTGGTCAGTCCTGAGGTAGATACGGGAGATACCTATATCTCAGAAGAACGGGCAACCAAAGAGGGCAGATCAACCTGGCGTGAACAGTATGTGATCGCTGAGCGTATCCGTCAGGAACTTATTGAGGAAGGATATTATCGAACCTATACAGTTCAGGGAGTTCTGGATTTTGGAGATCAGCTGCTTCCGGATTGGGGAGATATCTATATGAAAAGAGATTCCTACTTTGATCTGACCGGGTATGGTGAACAGGATGTGACAGGAATAAAGTATGCGATCGATCTTGACAGTGTGCCGATATCCTATTTTGACATGCTATCGTCCGATCTTACGGATGTTTTATACGGATATGCCTATGCCAGAAATGTAATGCGGTATGCGTTGGCGTTTGCTGCCTTTGTATTTATATTAAGTTCAGTGAATATCATTAATACCACAGCAGGAAATCTGCATATGAGGCGAAAAGAACTGGCGCAGCTCCGGGTACTTGGAATGTCCAGAAAGAGGTTGATCCATACGGTCATGTTAGAGGGAGTGATGGCAACTGCCTTATCGAATATTCTTGGATTTTTATTCGGTACGATATTTACAATATATATCTATGAATATCTCAGCATGCTTTTATATATAAAACCGACCATTGCCTGGTGGGCATTTGGAGTCGGGTTTGCCGCATCTGCATTGGTAACCTGTGGAAGCATCTATGTATCACTTAGGGATCTTCCGGTTGATATCGTGGATGACCTGAGGCTTGAGGAATAAAAATCGATAATGATGAAGAGAGGCCAAAGTTATCGGTGTGAAATAAAAAGGAGAGGTGAGAAATGACAGACTATAAGAAACTTGCAGCATATTATCTGAAAGCTAACAAAAAGCGGTGTGTGATCACGATCATCGGTGTAATGATCACAGTAATCGTGTTGTATGCGGGACTGAACATTTTCTATTCTTATATGTTGCAGCAGCAAAAGGATGTAAGAAAGGAAGCGGACTATGAGATCGTGTTCCTGACGGATGATCAGGAAACCTTATCACAGATCGCGTCGGATGATCGTGTCACACAGGCATACACAGGAAAGTATGTGGTGAGTGAGTGGGAGACAATTAACGGAACGGATGGCAAATATGTAGAAAAGATATATGACAATGCATTGTATGTAAATACCGGACATCCGTATAAGATGGCGAAGATCATGGAAGAGATGACCACAGATTATGGTGTGAATGCAGAACTCAACTGGAATCTGTCCACCTGGTATCTGCAGGATATGGATGAAGGATTTGCTGTTATATTGATCGTGGTTCTGTTAGTTGCATATATATTTGCAATCTTTGCAGTCGGAGTTATCAGAAATACGATCCAGATGTTCACATTAGAGCAGGTGAAAGACTATGGAATCTTACGATGCATCGGAGCGACGAAGGGACAGTTAAGCGGCATCATCTATCGGATGGGAGCCATGCTTGAGATTGCCGGACTGCTTGCCGGTATCGTGATGGGCGGAATTGTCAGCATGATCCTTGGATTTATATTTAAGATAAGCGCAGGCTTCCATATCATTCCGATGATACCGATCCTGATCACTTATCTGGGAGATATGTATTTCGTAATGCGTGAGAATGCCAAGCTGGTAACGAAGATGACACCGGTCAGTGCAGTTCGCGGTGAATACAGGATCAAGAAAGAAAAGCTTCGTCGTCATGGCGGCGGTCTGATGGGAAAGATATTCGGAATCGAAGGCGCATATGCCAGAAAGAGTGTCCTTCGAAATAAAGGAAGATTTATAAAGACAGTAACAGCCATGGTATTCAGTATATCAGCGATCGTACTGATATGCAGCTGCTGGGGACAGCTCAGAAAATACTGGAAGTCTACAGATGAAAGGTATGGAGATTATCAGATCAATCTGACATCGTATTCATCATCTACTACGAGTCTGGAAGAAGCACAGAGTACATTGCCATCTGTAGAGGTATTCCGGGAATTGTCAAGAAACAGTAGTGTAGAGGCATCAAAAAAAGTATATGCCTGCAGGGCTGATCTGGTAGATGCGGATTCTTATACAGGAAAGATCACGGATGAATTCCGGACAAAGGTAACGATGGGACATTACTATGGTGTCTATATGGATAAGTTAAATGAGACGGACGGAACATCAGATGATAAGGACCCGGAAGCTACCGGAGGTGTAGCAGAAAGCATGGTAAACAGTACAGATGTGATCGGATGTGACGATTCTGATCTGAACGATCTGACGAAATATCTGAAAGCAGGAACAACGGAGCTGTCAGAGAACGGTATTCTGGTTGTGGCAGGAGGAAGCTTTAACAGCTGGGATCTGGAGGAGACCGAGGATACGAATGATACTTTATATGATAAGACCTACCATTTTGACACTTATCATTTTGAATTGGGCGATACGGTTCAGTTAGTTGATTTTGCTTTATACCAGAAAGAATGTCTGAAAGCAAAGGAGAAGATCGATCAGGAATATGAAAAGCTTCAGGAAACAGCGACAGAAGATGGTGACAGCGAAGGCAGTACGGTAGGAAATGGGGAAGACCGGACTTCCGTACGACAGGAATATGCAGAATACAAGAAGATCAAGGATAAGCTGATCGCAGAGGGACACTACAAGACTTACAAGGTCGAAGGTATTCTGGATCTTGGCACACAGGTATTTGGTGAGACTGCAGACCGTCAGATCTATATGCGCCAGAATGATTATTTCGATCTGACCGGATATGGAGAAAATGACATTGCCGGAATGAAATATAAGGTCAATCTGGACAGTGTATCAGCCAGCTCTGTAACAGATATGCTTTCCTATATCGGTGATTCCTTATATGGAGAGTCTATGCAGCTCTGTGTATACCTGAAAAGCTTTGTCCGGTATGCAATCGCAGCGGTATTGTTCATCTTTGTATTAAGTTCAGTAAATATTGTGAATACGACAGCCGGAAATCTGCATCTGAGACGAAAAGAATTCGCACAGCTCCGTGTCATCGGAATGTCCAGAAAGCGCCTGTTGAAAACCGTTATGTTAGAGGGGGTTATGACGACAGTGGTAGCCAATGTACTCGGCTTTATTATAGGTATCGGGTTATCGTATGGAGTATTCATGTATCTTAATATAGTGATCGAGGCAGGAAAGTCCATTGCCTGGTGGGCATTTGGAGTCGGACTTGTGGCATCCGGTCTGATCATCTGCGGAAGCATCTGGCTGGGGATCAGAGATCTTCCGGTAGCCATGGTAGAAGATCTGAAGCTTGAGGAGTAAGCCTGATACAGCAGATGGAAAGCTGAAACGGAGTTGCTGTATTACAAGATTAAAAAACAGAAATGCAATAAATATATAGATAAAAATTATAGATAGAAAGATCTGCGGGAAAGGCAGAGGAAAGAGGGTACGCTATGGAAATCGTAAAAATGGAACATGTAACAAAGATATACGGAGAAGGAAATACCAGAGTATGGGCGCTTGATGATGTGAACCTGACAGTGAATAAGGGCGAGATCGTGGCGGTTGTCGGTGCATCTGGTTCCGGTAAATCCACCCTGCTTCATGTTATGGGTGGTGTGGATACTCCAAATGAGGGAAATGTCATCGTAGACGGAAAGGATATTACAAGACTGACCGATGAGGAGATGTCAGTCTTCCGTAGAAGAAAGATCGGATTTGTATTTCAGGCATATCATCTGATCCCGGTACTGACAGTAGAGGAAAATATCAAGATGCCGATCCTGCTCGATCACAGAAAGCCGGATCGCGATTACATCGATCATATTATCGAGATGTTAGGTCTGAAGGACAGACGGAAGCATCTTCCAAACCAGTTATCTGGTGGACAGCAGCAGCGTGCAGCGATTGCAAGAGCACTGGCAAATCGCCCGGCATTGATTCTTGCCGATGAGCCTACCGGAGCACTTGACTCCAAAAACGGAAATGAAGTTATCACTCTGCTTCAGGATTCTGTTAAGAAGCTGGATCAGACACTGGTACTTATCACACATAATATCGATCTGGCGAGAGAGGCAGACCGTATCGTGAGGATCACGGATGGAAAGATATCAGAAGGAGAGGAGATGTAGAGATGAAACGAATACTAACAATCTGTATGGCATGTGTACTTGGATTCCTTGCTGTATTTGGATATAAGGACACGATGGCTTTTGTATCAGCAGCGGAGCCAAAGGTTATGGTAACCGATTATAAGATCAAAGAGAATGAAGTAGTGGCAGGCGGAACCTTTACACTTGAGGTTACGATCAAGAATACCGCAGATAAAAAGATCAGTAATCTGAAAATGGCAGTCGCTTCCGAGGGAGGCGAACTGATTCCGGCATCCGGAGCCGGAACCGGATATCTGGCAAGTCTGGAAGGCGGAGAGACTTACACATTTGAGTTCCCGATGCAGGCAGCAGCCAATCTGGAAGAAAAGGCTTATAAGCTGACAGTGACAGATGAGTATGAAGACCGCTATGGAAATCCATATACTGTGACAGATACGATCTATCTGCCGGTTACGATCAAACAGCGCGGTGAGATCACAGGCGTATATGCAGAGTCAGATGTGACACTTGGAGATTCTATCGAGATCATGGGAAGTGTCAGCAATCTGGGAGCATCTACCCTCTATAACGTAAAGGCAAAGATCGATACAAGATTTACATCTGAAGGTGATGTCTATATCGGCAATATCGAACCGGGTAAGAATGGCTCGATCGATATACTTGCAAACACAACGAAGACGACAGGCACCGGCGGTGAGATGGGTAAGCTTATCGTTACATATGAAGATAAGTCAGGAAATGTAACAACACTGGAAGAAAATTTCTCAATCAGCGTAAATGCACCTGTCTATACAGATATTGAAAAGGTAAAGGATGTACAGAAGAAAGATTACAGTAAGATGATCATAGAGATCGTTGTTGCTGTGGTTGTTGCAGCACTTGTTGTTATCTGGATTATCCGCAGAAGAAAGAGGAAGAAAGAGATATTGGAGGAGTTCTAAATGGGTTGGATCAGTCATTTATGTTTGATGAATATGAAAAGACGAAAAACCAGAACCTTTCTAACCATACTTGGAGTTGTGATCGGTGTGATCTCTGTTGTGACCCTGCTTGCAGTTGGTATCGGCGTACGACAGGAAATGATCAATACCATGGTGGATAGTGAAAGTATTTGCCGGATTCAGGTGACCGGAGCAACCGGCGGCAAGCACAAAGACCGGATGATCATGGATCAGACCGTGAAAACTTTTCAGGAGCTTGAATATGTCAGTTCCGTATATCCGACCTATGAGATGTATGTGACCATCACAAATGGAAAATATTCTTATGATGGTGCGATTACCGGTATTCCACAGTCGGAGCTTGCGAAGCTTAAGTATACAAAGATGTCAAAGCAGACAACATCGAGCGTGAAGCCGGTGCTTATTATGGGAAATAAGGTCACATCCTTATTCTATAATCCGGAAACGGAGCAGACCTATGATGTGACAGAGAAGAAAAAAGCAGAGACATGGATCGGAAAAAAAGTGGATCTGTCCTTCTGGGATTCACAGGAGATGACACCGGTAAAGATAGAAGTCGGAGCGGTTATTGACAGTGGAGAAGATACATATAACAGAGACTCACAGAGCATTTACTGCGATCTGGATGTGTTAAAGAGCTTTTTAGGCAGAGTATCCAGTGGGGGAACGCTGCCGGGACAGCCACTTGATGCAAATGGAAATCCGTACAAGGATTTCGTATATTCCGGAGCGGTTGTGACTGTTGATAATATCGATCATGTCGATTCTATCGTGAAGAAGCTTCAGGATATGGGGTATACGACGGAAAATGAGAAAGAGTATCTGGATACGATACAGAAATATCTGAAGATGGTACAGCTTTTACTGGGTGGTATCGGAGCGATCGCACTGATCGTAGCGGTGATCGGAATCAGCAATACCATGACAACATCGGTATTTGACCGGATCAATGAGATCGGTGTATTAAAGGTTCTTGGTTGCGACCCGGATGAACTGCAGCTCCTGTTCCTTACAGAGGCAGGAATCATCGGAGCGGCGGGCGGTATCATAGGAGTGCTTTTATCGTATGGTTTTAAGGGTATCGTAGATAAGATCGCTATTAAAATGTTCGATCTGGCAAAGGGAACGCAGATTGCAATAATCCCATGGGAACTTGCAGCCGGAGCCGTTGTCGGAGCGATTCTGCTTGCGATATGTGCCGGATATTTTCCTGCGAGATTTGCATCGAAACTGCAGCCGTTAGATGCTGTCAGAAACAGATAGAAAAAAAGGGAAAAAACGGAACAGTATTTTGTTGACTTTACTGTATCCATGCGTTATATTATAATCGTCCGCGGGGCAGTGAGATAAACATTTACTATATTTAGGAGGAATTATTAATATGTTCGATAAGGTAAAAGCTATTTTCGAAGAGCAGTTAGGAGTATCACAGGATGAGATGCAGCTTGATACTAACTTCAAAGATGATTTAGGAGTAGATTCATTAGATTTATATGAGATAGTAATGAAGATGGAAGATGAATTCGACGTTGAGATCCCTGCTGAGGAGCTTGAAGACGTTGCTACATTCGAAGACGTACTTAACTATCTTAAGAGCAAAGGTGTAGAAGAATAATTCACATCAGAAGCAGACAAGAGGCAGCGAAGATGTCTATATACCAGATTTGCCCAGCGCAGGTTGGTGGATGACAGACTGGCTGCTTCTTTTAGTATAGAGGAACAGATGATGGCGACAGTCAAAGAGTGAATGATGTTCGGCCGTTGTCAGTAAATATAAAGAATAGACAGGTGAGAAAATGGGTAAAACAGCAGTTATTTTCCCTGGCCAGGGTGCTCAGTATGTAGGCATGGCTAAGGATTTTTATGACAATTTTGAAGACAGTAAGGCAGTGATCGATACAGCAGACAGTGTGCTTGACATTGATCTGAAGAAGATCTGCTTTGAGGAAAATGAAGATATCAACAAGACAGAATATACACAGCCTGCGATGGTGGCAGCAGAGCTTGCTATCTATGAGCATGTAAAGAATGCAGGCTTGAAGGCAGATGTATTCGCAGGTCTGTCACTTGGTGAGTACAGCGCACTTACAGCTTGTGGAGCTATGAAGCTTCCGGATGCGATCCGTACCGTAAGACAGCGTGGTATCCTGATGCAGAATGAAGTTCCGCTTGGTCAGGGTGCTATGGCAGCCGTTATCGCTACAGATGCAGAAGTGATCGCAAAGGTCTGTGAGGAGACTCCGGGCAATGTTCAGATCGCAAATTATAACTGCCCCGGACAGATCGTTATTTCCGGTGAGACAGAAGCCCTTGACAAAGCATGTGAAGCCCTTCAGGCAGCAGGAGCCAAGAGAGTGATCAAGTTAAATGTCAGCGGCCCATTCCATTCCAAGATGCTGGAACCGGCCGGTGAAAAGTTATATGCATACTTAAGAGATATAGAGATTGCAGACGATTTCCTTCCGTATGTATGTAATGCTGATGCATGTTATGTAACAGATGCTTCAGAGGTTAAGACTTTACTGATGCGTCAGGTATATTCATCTGTCAGATGGCAGCAGAGTATCGAAGCTATGATCGCAGACGGCGTAGATACATTTGTAGAGGTTGGACCTGGAAAGACTCTGTCCGGCTTTATGAGAAAGATCAACAAGGAAATGAAATGCATCAACATCGCAACGGTTGATGATCTGAAGAAATTGGAGGAACTGAATGCTTAAGGATAAAGTAGCAGTCGTAACAGGTGCCGGACGTGGTATCGGCAGAGCCATTGCAAAGACATTTGCAGGATATGGCGCAAAGGTAGTTGTCAATTATAATGGCTCAGAGGAGCGTGCAAACAGTCTCGTAGCAGAGATCAAGGAAGCTGGCGGAGAAGCAGTTGCTTATAAGGCAAATGTAGCTGATTTTGCAGAAGCAGAGGGACTTATCAAGTTCGCACTGGAGCAGTATGGCAGAGTTGATATTCTCGTAAACAATGCCGGTATTACAAAAGATAATATCATGCTCGGTATGAAGGAAGAAGATTTCGATCAGGTTATCAATATCAACCTGAAGGGTGCATTTAACTGTATCAAGCATGTGTACAGACCGATGATGAAGCAGAAGTACGGCAGGATCATCAACATGTCATCCGTAGTCGGCATTGAGGGAAATGCAGGACAGATCAACTATGCTGCATCCAAAGCCGGAATCATCGGCATGACGAAGTCTGTAGCAAAGGAGCTTGGCAGCCGTGGTGTAACAGCAAATGCGATCGCACCGGGATTCATCAAGACAGATATGACAGACGTAATGTCAGATAAGATGAAGGATGCGATGCTCGACCACATCACAGTTAAGAGACTGGGTGAGGTATCAGATATCGCTGAGACGGCAGCATTCCTTGCCTCCGACAAGGCATCTTACATTACAGGACAGGTTATCCGTGTAGACGGTGGCATGAGCCTGTAAGACGGAATAGAATATAGATAAAAGTAGACAATGCCGGATACAATTTTATATGTATCCGGCGTTGTCTTGTTATAGCATTTTTATTTTTCAAAAATCATATTTATGTTGTAATGAAATTATCATTAATATTGTTTTTTTATATTCGATATTGTAATATAAACGTATAAAATCAATACAATATAATGACATATCAATACAAATACAATACAACGGCAAGAATGAAGGAGGCACTATATGGCAAGTACAATTCAGGTTAGAGTAGACGATGAATTAAAAAGAAAATCAGATAGCTTGTTCAAGGATTTGGGAACAGATACTACGACAGCGATAAGAATCTTTTTGACACAGGCAGTAGCTGCAAATGGATTTCCATTTGAGATTAAAAGAAGTAACAACATATATCAAAGTATGTCCGAAGAAGATGTACTGAAAAGACTGGAAGATGCGAGAAAACACGCAGAGCAGGGAACATGTATAGATGCAGATGCATTTGTGGCGGATATGAGGACAAAATATGGCATATAAGATTTTTATGACGATTGATGCAGCAGAGGAGTTGGAGAAGATTATTCAATATTTAATTGAAAAAAAGAGAAATCCACAGGCTGCGGCAAGTTTATTAAATGACTTTGAGAATACGAAAATAAGATATACTGAGAGCAAAATTAATTGCTTACAAGGATATTGATTTTGCGAAATATTGATAAATAAAAGATCCAGATATGGCAGAAATGCTGTATCTGGATTTTTTTTTATTCTTTAAAACTTTTTCTGCCGATGCCCTGTCTATGATAGTAGATGTTCTTTTTATGGGAAAAGAAACATGCAGATAATTATAGAAGGGAGAGAGTAAAATGAAGCAAAATATATAAAAAATGAGAAATGTTTTGTGAACTATTGACAGCCGTTTTTTTTTTTTTATAATATTTGTGCTTTTTTACAGACATCAATGAGGTTTACATAAGTATAAGAAAAGCAATGTAACCGATAGAAGGCATAGTGTATAAGAGAAAAGGAGAGAGATGGATGAAAAAGAATAAGATGAAAGAACGCATCATGTGTCTTGTATTAGCCGTGATGCTGGGTATCAGCGGTATCATACCTACGGCACCGGTATTAAAGACGGAGGCAGCATCATTATCAGCGGCGGATGATTCCCAGACAGTGATAGGATGTCATAGATTGCATGATACATCTTATGCTGCGGTACAGGTAGGCAATAAGATTTATTATTCAAGTGACAGAACGGGTTATATCTTTTGCTATGATGTCAAGAAAAAGACAAACAAGAAGTTAGCAAAGCTGCCAAAGCAGGTAAGAAATAAGAATACATATTATTCCTATAAGAATTATGCAAATATCAGCAACATGTTTTACTATAAAGGATATCTTTATTGTGGTTTAATGGATGGTCTTATGTGTTATGGCATTATTCGCGTAAATGTGAAAAACGGAAAGGTGAAAAAATTATTTTTTGAGTGTTCATCAAGCAGTGTTTTGCCGGAGCCGAGTTTTGAGTTTTCCATTTATAAGAATAAGATATATTATGCATATTCAAATGGCACTTCAAACTATAATTATTATTTTGCATCTATGAATCTGGATGGCTCTCATAAAAAAGTAATCAGCCAAAAAGCGCTTACGAAAGTGTGTCGAAATGTAAAGGACAGCCGCATGATTGTTTATAGAGATGCGGTGTATGTCTATAACAACTTTGATGTTTTCTACAAAATAAATAAAAAAGGGAAAAAGACAAAGATCAAGAATCTGCCGAAAACATATATGAAGGTTAAGGTCAGCACATCCGGCTGCGTAATTGACGGTGAGAAAGCACAGTATAAGGGATATGAATATGACTCAATGGGATCTTTTGGCCTGTTAAACAAAAAGAATATTGCGACAGGAGAAGAAAAGGTCATTAATTCCAGCTCAAGCGAGAGAAGAAGCTATATTGTGCTTGGAGACTATATTCTGTTAAGAAAGAATAAAGCAAAGAAGAAACTGGGTGAATGTAAAATCACCCTTCAGCTTCTTAATAATAAAGGTAAGAAGATCAAAGATCTGTATAGCTACAATGTAAATTATAATGAGTAATATATCACAATTTTAAAAGCAAAGGAGAGACGATTATGAAAAAAATGAAGAAACTACTGGCGCTTATGTGCATCGCTATAGCTGCACTCATATGGCTGCCGGGACTAAAGTTTCCGGTAGAGGCGGGAAGTGTTGATTACGAGGAGACGGTGTTGGTAGAATCCGGAGAAGATGTCACCTTATCAATAAATCTCAGTAAGTTAAATCTACCGGCAGGTTTTGAGGTGGGTAGTTGTAACTGGCTTACAGATGGTGGAGCTGTCAGTGCAGATGGATTGTCATATACATTGAGAAATGTTACAAAATCCCAGTATGTTTTTGTAAATATATCCAACAAGAATAGTACAGATGGAAGATTTTGCGAATTTTATATTTTTGTAAATTCTTCAAATATAACAGCTAAAGCAGTTGGCAATAATACGGTGATAGCGAACTCAGGAGAGAAAGTAACACTAAAGGTATCCGCAAGCAGTAATCAGGGGAAGCTTACATATACATGGTATAAAGGACAGTCATACGGAGGAGATGTAGGACAGTTAGGGCATAAAGCATCTTATACCTGTACAGCACCGGTAAACAAAACAAAAAAGCTGAAGACTGAGGATTATCACTGTGTGATTTCTGATGAAACGGGTAATTCAAGCACAGTTTCCTTTACTGTATATGTAAACAGTACAGCCAAAGAGAGCAAATTAAAGACAAATAAGGTCTATATTCTGACATGGGATAGTCAGGTGGAACAGGCGATAAAGGCGGTTAATAAGAAATATCCGTCTTATACAAAGAATATCGAAGTGATCAAATATGAAGTTGGCGGAGGATCAGCTGAATATTATGCATTAGTACAGCAGAAGCTTGCAAACAATCCCGAAGCTACGTTTATCGTTTTGATGGATTCAGCAAAGCTGGATGTACTTTTATCTACAGGAGTATTTACAGATTTGGACAAGCTTGGACTTACAGATGCTTACAGCCAGTCTTATCCATATACCAGAAAAGCAGGAACCTATAAGGGCAAGCTTGTAGCGATGACACCGGAAGCAACACCGGGAGCATTTATGTTTGATCCGGATATTGCACAGAAGGTTCTTGGAACTTCAGATCCTGAAAAGGTTCAGAAGATGATCGGAACAGCTGATGGCTATCTGTCTGTTGCTGCAAAGATGAAAGAGGCCGGTTACTATATGACCTCCGGAGCATCAAAATATACAATGAGTGGTTGTGAGGGTATTCTCAATAACATGATAGGGGATACATCGTATTCTTACGAGGATAATAGCAAGGTATTTATGTTATCTGAAGCAGATAAGAAGACTGTGGAAAAGATCGCGAAGGCGACCCGTAGAAATGGATATGATACAGGAAGCTCGATGTGGAGCAGTGCTTGGGTGGCTGATATGACATCCGGTAAGGTATTTGGCTGGTTCTCTGGCACCTGGGGACAGTATAGCATTACATTTGACAAGCTGATGGCTGCCTGTCAGGGACCATTTGCCTATAACTGGGGTGGTACATACTACGCAATTAAGAGTGGCAAGCAGGATGAAGCAGCAGTGCAGTTCCTAAAAGCCTTATGCTGCGATCCTTCTGTAATGAGTTCTCTGGGCGACCTTCCAAATAATACCGTTGCAGCTCAGAAGGTGATCAGTAAGGGTAAGAATCCTGCAGCTATGAAAAATAATCAGAATATTTATAAAGTATTCGATAAGATGGCAAGAAGCATCAATGGTGGTTCTTATAAGATCTCAAAACCAAAGGTATCCCTTACAAGTAATGGCATTGTAAAGGGATCTGACGGAAAATATTACTATGTAAAGAAAGGTCTGATCCAGTCAGGCAGAAGCGGATTCATCAAAGTTGGCAAGAAGACCTATTACATCAAGAAGGGTGTAGTGCAGAATAAAAAGACCGGATTCGTGAAGAACGGCAAGAAGTACTACTATGTAAAGAAAGGTGTCTGCAGTACAAAGAATGAATTCGTAAAGGTTGGTAAGAAGACCTATTATCTGAATAAAGGCGCAAAGAACACCAAGACCGGATTTGTAAAAGTCGGTAAGGCAACTTATTACGTTAAGAAAGGTCTGAAGACTACACAGACAGCATTCATCAAGAATGGCAGACAGGAATACTATGTCAAGAATGGCGTATGGAAGAAGTCTTATACCGGAAATGTCGCCTATAGAAATCATGTTTACTATGTGAAGAAGGGTGTAAAAGTAAAAAAGGTGAGATAATACATGAAGAATAGATTGAAGCAGATCATTGTCTGGTGCATGGTGGCAGCATTGCTATGCGTGAATTGCTCATTTACATCAGAAGCGAAAACAGGCAGTAAGGTTACAGTTCCAAAGACATCTATTACGTCAGTAAGATCCAGATCAGCGGGACAGGTGACAGTAAGATTTAAGAAATCAAAAAAGGCGGGCAGCTATCAGATTCAGATCAGTACAGACAAGAAGTTTAAGAAAAACGTAAAAAGCCAGAAAGTCAGTGCTAAGAAAACAACGGTAACGTTTAAGAAGCTGAAGCAGGGCAAAAAATATTATGTCAGAGTGCGTGTGTACCGGACTGTAAAGAAGAAAAAATATCACAGCGCATGGAGTAAAGTGAAGTCTGTTAAAGTGAAAAAGAAGACGACAAAGAAGGACTCCGGTCAGAAGAATACTGGTGATAGCAATAAGTCAGGGAACACCACGGATGTAACAGATGCCGCTGAGAACACAGGCGCCACTAAGGATACAGACACCACTGGAAACATGGGTGCAAATAAGGATACAGATACCATCGGGAACCCAGACGCTGCCGGGGACACGAATTCCGGTGGACAAGAGTCCGAGGATCAAAAAAAAGAGTGGGATGGTACAGTAGAGCTGGAAAAAATGGAATATGAACTGGGAGATGAAATAAAGGTTCATTATTCCAAGCAGCCGGAATGTGCAGGAGAAATAAAGGAATATTATACTTATGGTAATCGGGGAGAATATATCGATTATACAGAAAGATATACCAAAAAGAATGAGAACGGAAATATGGTATGTACGAGTGTCGGACATACCAGCCTGTGTATTATATTCCCTGAGACAGAACATTATAAAGAGACATGGATTTCTTTGGGAAAAGTGAGAATATACAATAATGAAGACCCACTTGGAGGATTTAATCTGTCCGGTTATAAGTACGGGGAAACCATGAAGAAAGAGGTTGAAGATACAACCGTAACGAATGGTACAGGTTCTTTTCGTGAATGGTTTGCATGTGAAGGTAATGCTGCATGGTTAAATGAACATATAACCTTTAAGGTATCCGATGTTACACCGAAAGAATACAGAAATCTGATGGATTGGGCAGGCTGGAATACTTCAGAACCGGAAATAAAAGTAGAAACCTATAATCTGAAGGGGGTATATGGAGAGACAACATCCGTTACGACTTCGACAACAAGTGGAAAAATAGAATTTTCCGGCAAGGCAATGTCACAGTGCAAGCTTACTGTAACAGCTGGTGCAGGTGTGCGCGTATGCAGACTGGATGCTTACAGGGATGGCGTTTTATATGACACTATGTATGTTGCTCCGAAGCCATATGATGAAGATGGAAATCTTCTTGATACAGAATTGTATACAAAGGTTCGGAGAAATGTAGAGGCAAAGCTGTGGACAGATGATATGTCGAATTATGATAAGCTGAAAACTCTTGCAGATTATATTTCAACGACAGCACATTATCCGGGATATCAATGTACTCAAAAAGATGTAAATCCGACTCTGTGGGATGGATTCTCAGTCGATGGTATTGCGCTTTATTATAATATGTTCAATATGCCGGTTTTAAACCGCGCGATGGCATTGCGTGGCGGTATCATAACCTGTGTGGCTATAGATATTGTCTGTGCTGCGGCAGAGGAGGATCTGGGGCTGAATTATCTGTATGATAAAGCGACAGATACTGTTGCAGAAGGTGAGGGTGTATGGCTTACGATCGGAGATGCCAGTACCAATCCAAGCGCAGGAGCACATGAGTCTCTGGCATACAAAGATGCTGATGGCGATATCGTATATATCGATGCACAGGGAAGAATGGCAAGAAATTCATGCGAAGAACATGGCTGCCTGGATAAGGTCATCAGAGATTAGATCCGTGCCGGACGTGAAGAAGCGAAGAATATAGAGGCAGATATTTAATCAAATAATAAAGGAGATGGATAAGATATGAAACAATTTTTTAAATCACATGTTATTTTATTTAGTATGATTGCAGTCCTGATCGGATGTTTGATTTACCCGAATCAGGCAGATGCAAAGACATATCAGACACAGGATAACTATATTGGTGGTGGCGGATGTTCAGTTGTGATCAGTGGTAATAAGGTTTATTATTCAATCACGGAAACTGGAAAAATCTTCTGCTATGATATCAAAACGAAGAAGACAAAAACCATTGCCAAAGCAGGTGGAAAAGGATTTAGAAGCTTGAGAAAAAAAGGAAATTATCTGTATGCAGTCTATGATAATTATGGCGGATCCGATGGATCAGATAAGTATATCGTGCGTGTATCTATTAAGAATGGTAAGAAAACAAAACTTGCAAGAGGCCGTGATTTTGTATTTGCAGGCAAAAAGATCTACTATACAAAGACGCAGCATGTAAAGAACAGTGATATAGAATATGATAAAACGGTTGGTACATATTCCATGTCACTTACCGGAAAAAATAAAAAGAAAGCAAAATCTGTTGTATTAAGTACAGAACGGGATGCAAGAACGCCGATCAAGACATCAAAAGGTTCACTTACCTCCAGAGGAAAGACAGTGGGTAGTTTATATTTTCCACAGGCGATAGATTATACGACGTCAAAGGGAAAGAAAACGGAGATCTATAATGTATTGAAGGATAAGAATGCAAGCAGTACTTCAACGATACAGTATTATACATTACAGGGTGATTACATTGTGTATAAGAAATGTGATAAAAATGGATATTCCAAACTGATACTCGTGAAAAAGAACGGGAAAGGATCCAAAGTTTTATATTCAGAACCTTCTGCAAGCGGTTGGTAAAATGAAAATACAGGCGTTACAGCCGGTCGGTGTCAGGTGAGGGTCAGAACTTATAGCGTCAGATAGACAGTTAGAGCTTATGGCATCAGATACAGATAATAGAATTTATTTGTATCTGGTGCCTTTTTTTACGCATTGTGATGGTAAAAAATGCGGATTAATGCTACAATAAAACGAATGGGGAAACGCTTTGGCAGATACGAATGAAAAGGCTGAATGAGATCATACGAGAGGAAACGAAAAAATGAACAAACGAAACCGGTTAAAAACCATTCGGCCGCAGAATGAACGCGCGGCAAGAGCATTCCGTAAGAAGCAGAACATGAAGGTAGAGCTGAATAAAAAGTGGCTGCCTGTTGTCTATGTGGTGATGCTCGGTATCTGTATTTTACTGAATGTGACAAATGATAGTCTGGATCCGGCAAATGTGCTGATCAGTGTCTGTATGTTTGGAATTGTGGGAGCGATATTTGTCTATGCATATAAGCATCTGAAGCATATCGACCAGATGGGGGAAGATTTTCGTATAGCCATCAGCTATATCAAGGGCGACTATGCAAAAGAAAAGAAGCTTCTTTGGGATCTGTATCGTACCGAGACCCGGTATGGTATCTTTAATGAGGAACATCTGAGAAATTCCTATGTAGATTATGTGGAAGAAATGAAACGTCTGGAGCAGGATGAGGAAGGAAAATATGCCTGCGATATCGAAGATTTTATCAATTACCAGTTGATCGATGATGCGGTAGAAAAGGGTCGTCTGAATCTGGTGCCGGGTGCCATGACCGGACTTGGTATTCTTGGTACCTTTATCGGTCTGTCAATCGGACTTCAGGCATTTAACACTGGATCAGCAGAAGAGATCACGAACAGTATCGGACCTCTGATGGATGGTATCAAGGTTGCGTTCCATACCTCTATCTATGGAATGATCTTTTCCCTGACATTTAATCTGATCTTTAAGACGGTTCTGGAACAGGCATATCACAAGCTGGATGAATTTGTAGCAGAGTTCAAACGGTATGTACGTCCGGATGCGACTTACGATAACGGTAATCTGGAACTGGATTTTCAGAAGAAACAGTTGGAAGCAACGATAGCAACACAGAAAGCCATCGAGGAGACATTGGCTTATCTGAAATCTATGCATGAGGACATCGAGGATATCCGTATCCTGACAAAGGATCAGAATGATATCTTCCGTGGCAGATTGAACCGCCCGAGAGCGATCGAACAGAGCAGCAGGGAGGGATAAGGCATGAGCAAGAAACGAAGAAGACCGGAGGAAGAAGAAACCTCCTACTGGCTGTCTTATTCTGATATGATGGCAGCACTCCTTCTGATCTTTATCCTGATCATTTCATTTACACTGATGCAGTCAAAGAGCCAGTACGAGAGCAAACAGGCAGAGCTTGATAAGCAGAAGGAGATCATTAAAGAGCAGGAACAGCTCTTAAAAGACCAGCAGGAGGAGCTTGACCGTATCGCAGGAATCCGAAGTGATCTGGTGGCGGCACTCCGTGATGAGTTCGCAGACAGTTCGTTAAATGTCAAGGTAGACGAGAAAACGGGTGCGATCACCTTTGATGCCAGCGTTTTGTTTGATGTGGCAGACAGCAAGCTGAAGGAAGAAGGAAAGACGTTCTTAAAAGAATTTCTTCCAAAATATTGTAATGTGCTGTTAGATGAAAAATATCGTGATTATGTATCGGAGATTATTATAGAAGGTCATACGGATACGAATGGATCTTATATTTATAATCTTGAACTTTCCCAGCAGAGAGCCTTTTCTGTTGCGAAGTATTGCCTGACCGAGAGTAACGGGATCATAAGCTCCACAGATGTTGAACTGCTTCGAAGTGTGCTGACGGCAAATGGAAAGTCCTACAGCAATCCGATTTATAAGGAGGATGGATCTGTCGATCTGGAAGCATCCAGACGAGTAGAGATTCTGTTCCGGCTTCAGGATGAAGAAATGATCGCTGAGATGATGGATATTCTGAAAGAGAAATAGATATATTGAAAGAGAAACAGACCAACACTTGCGGTTTTAAAAACGAGATGGTACAATGAGCATTGCGATGGGATGTGTTTGTACATACCAGCATAATGCGAAACTAACATTGAACCGACAGGTGAAATGGTACAATGAGCATTGCGACGGTACATATTTATATGTACTAAATGGATAGATTGTCTTTTGAAAGGAAAACGAGATGAAAAGAGTAGTTGTAACAGGAATGGGCGCTGTAACCCCGATTGGAAATAACGTAGAAGAATTCTGGGATGGCATTAAGAAGAATAAAGTAGGTATTGGCGAGATTACAAAATTTGATGTATCCGAATATAAATGCAAAATGGGTGCCGAAGTAAAAGATTTTGATCCGAAACAATATATGGATCCAAAGGCAGCCAGAAGAATGGAGCCGTTCTGCCAGTATGCAGTTGCAGCTACAGGCGAAGCAATCAAGAATGCCGGTATTGATCTTGAGAAAGAAGATCTGACAAGATTCGGAACCTGTATCGGTAACGGACTTGGCGGTGTAGCTACGATCGAAAAGGAACATGCCAAGGTTATGAATGGCAAGGCAAACCGTGTCAGTGTAATGATGGTTCCTATGATGATCTCGAATATGGCAGCCGGAAATGTAGCGATCGCATATGGCTTAAAGGGCAAATGTACAGATGTTGTAACAGCATGTGCGACAGGAACAAACAGCATTGGCGAGGCATATCGTTATATTCAGGTCGGAGATGCAGATGTGATGGTAGCCGGAGGCGCTGAATCACCGATCTGTGAGACAAATGTTTCAGGATTTATCTCCATGACAGCACTTTCAAGTGCAACGGAAGCAGATCGTGCGTCGATTCCGTTTGACAAAGACAGATGTGGATTCGTTATCGGTGAAGGAGCTGGAGTCGTAGTTCTGGAATCTCTGGAGCATGCGCAGGCAAGAGGAGCAAAGATCCTTGCCGAGGTTGTCGGATATGGTTCCACCTGTGATGCATTTCACATTACATCCCCTGCCGAGGATGGAGAGGGTGCAGCAAGAGCCATGACACTCGCGATCAACGAGGCTGGCATTACACCGGCAGACGTTGATTATATCAATGCACACGGAACAAGTACCCACCATAATGATCTCTATGAGACAAGAGCAATTAAGAAAGCATTTGGTGAAGATGCATATAATGTAAATATTAATTCTACAAAATCCATGATCGGTCATTTATTTGGCGCGGCCGGAGCAGTTGAATTTATTACATGTGTAAAATCTATCGAAGATGGATACATTCACCCAACAGTAGGTCTTCGTGAGACAGAAGGCGAGATCGACCTGAATTATACAAAGGGTGAGGGCGTTCATAAGGACATTACATATGCACTGAGCAATTCTCTTGGATTTGGCGGACATAATGCAAGTATCCTTGTAAAGAAATGGGAAGAATAAGATCCAGACAAAAACAGATATAAAAGAATTACACATCATAAATAATGTGAGCAAAAGTATTTGCACGAAAAAATGTAAATTTACATGGAAAAGTGAAAAAAACGTATTGACATATTCCTTATGTTATGGTAAAGTGTCTCTCGATGAACTGCCGAAGACAGTAGGTGCCGGATGGCATAAGTTGAAAAACGCCTACCGAGGAATATATCGTTAATGTTATTTTAACTATATGCTCTCTGTCTTATCGACAGAGAGCTTTTCTTATTTTAGCAGAAGATGCTTTCTGTTAACTATGTGCAGTCATTAGTAAAACAAGGAGGCGCATTATGGCAAAGGTAGAGATTAAGAAGCCAGTAGTTGAAGAAATCAAAGCTAACTTAGATGGTGCTCAGACAGCAGTTGTAGTTGACTACCGTGGACTTACAGTTGAGCAGGACACACAGCTTCGTAAGCAGTTAAGAGAAGCTGGGGTTGTTTATAAGGTATACAAGAACACCATGATCAACTTCGCTATTGAAGGCACAGAGTTCGAGGGACTGAAGCCATGTCTCGAAGGACCTACCGGATTAGCTATCTGTAAGACAGATGCTACAGCAGCAGCCAGAATCCTGGCTAACTTCGCAAAGACTGCTCCGGCACTTGAGCTTAAGGGTGGCGTTGTAGAAGGTACATTCTACGATGCAGCAGGTATCGCAGTTATTGCAAACATTCCTTCAAGAGAAGTACTTATTTCCAAATTCCTTGGAAGTATCCAGTCACCTATTGCAAACTTCGCTCGTGTTATCAAGCAGATTGCAGAACAGAAGGAAGCTTAATTATTTGTGCATACAGGCACGTCAGCTTCTATTTAATAGAAGCAGCAATTATTAAACTATATTATATTAATGGAGGAAATAATAATGACAACTCAGGAAATTATTGAAGTAATCAAAGGTTTATCAGTATTAGAATTAAATGACTTAGTTAAAGCATGTGAGGAAGAATTCGGTGTATCAGCAGCAGCAGGTGTTGTTGTAGCAGCAGCAGGCGGAGACGCTCCAGCAGCAGAAGAGAAGGATGCATTCGATATCGAACTTACAGAAGTTGGTCCTAACAAGGTTAAGGTTATCAAGGTTGTTCGTGAGATCACAGGTCTTGGCTTAAAGGAAGCTAAGGATGCTGTTGATGGCGCTCCAAAGGTTATCAAAGAGGGAGCTTCAAAGGACGAGGCTGAGGAAGCTAAGACTAAGTTAGAGGCTGAAGGCGCTAAGGTTACATTAAAGTAATTTTATTCCTTGTATTTATGAATATCTTTCGACCTGGCGGGAGAATTTACCTGCCAGGTCGTTTTTGTCAAAGTTCCGGTGAACTGATCATTTTTATCAATAAGAGCAGTTGAGACCGAATAAGTGATTTTGAGATTCTGAACACAGATACGACATGATATAGTCGGCGTTATGTATCTGTTCTGTAATAATACCGCTGCAGGCTGTTTCAAAAGAATGCAGAGGGGCATATAAATATGGATAAAAGTTCATATACAATTCTTTAATAAAAAATTCCAAATATTTCTTGACATATACCTTGAAAATGTGATACAGTGTAGGATGTCTATACTATGGGTTGGTTTGCGTTCAAACCAGACATATAATGACACGGCTAATATATTTCGGTTAAATGTAAGCATTTCAACAGAATATACGCTTAAAAATAAATTCCAAGGGGTGAATGTGTCGATGGAAAAAAACAGAATTAGTCCTGTTCAATCTGGTAAAGGTATCCGAATGAGTTATTCCAGACAGAAAGATGTACTGGAGATGCCTAACTTTATCGAAGTTCAGAAAAACTCATACCAGTGGTTCCTTACCGATGGTCTGAAGGAGGCATTTAAAGATATCTCTCCTATTACTGACTATACAGGACAGCTTAGTCTTGAGTTTGTAGATTTCCAGTTATGTAGAGATGATGTGAAGTACTCAATCGAAGAGTGCAAGGAAAGAGATGCAACATATGCTGCACCGCTTAAAGTAAAAGTAAGACTCCATGCAAATGACGCAAAGGAAATGTCAGAACATGAGATTTTCATGGGTGATCTTCCTCTTATGACCGAGACAGGTACATTTGTGATCAACGGTGCAGAGCGAGTTATCGTAAGCCAGTTGGTGCGTTCACCTGGTATCTACTATGATATTGCACATGATAAGATTGGTAAGAAGCTGTACTCCTGTACAGTTATCCCAAACCGTGGTGCATGGTTAGAGTACGAAACAGATTCGAATGATGTTTTCTATGTTCGTGTAGATAGAACCAGAAAGGTGCCTATCACAGTACTTATCCGTTCACTGGGAATCGGAACAAATGCAGAGATTATCGATCTGTTTGGCGAAGAACCAAAGATTTTAGCAAGTATTGAAAAGGATCCTTCTGAGACATATCAGGATGGTCTTCTTGAGCTGTACAAAAAAATAAGACCGGGTGAGCCTCTTGCAGTAGAGAGTGCAGAGAACCTGATCAATGCAATGTTCTTTGATCCAAGACGTTATGATCTTGCAAAGGTTGGACGTTATAAGTTCAATAAGAAGCTGGCATTCCAGAACAGAATCACAGGTCAGATACTTGCAGAGGATGCGATCGATCCGGCAACCGGTGAAGTGATCGCAGAAGCAGGCACGACACTTACAAGAGCACAGGCAAAGGATATCCAGGATGCTGCTGTACCATATGTTATGATCCAGACAGAAGAACGTAACGTAAAGGTGCTTTCAAATATGGTAGTAGATCTGTCCAAGTATGTTGGATTTGATCCTGCTGAAGTAGGTATCCATGAGGGTGTATACTATCCTGTCCTTGAAACCCTTTTAAATGAATATTCAGACGAAGAAGAATTAAAGGCAGCTATCGCAAGAGATGCATCTGACCTTGTTCCAAAGCATATAACAAAAGAAGACATTATCGCTTCAATTAACTACAACATTCACCTTGAATATGGTATTGGAACAAAGGATGATATCGATCACCTTGGTAACAGACGTATCCGTGCAGTCGGAGAACTTCTTCAGAATCAGTATAGAATCGGTCTTTCCAGACTGGAAAGAGTTGTAAGAGAGAGAATGACGACTCAGGACGTAGAGACGATCACTCCACAGTCTCTGATCAACATCAAGCCTGTAACAGCAGCAGTTAAGGAATTCTTCGGAAGTTCCCAGTTGTCACAGTTCATGGATCAGAACAACCCATTGTCTGAGCTGACTCATAAGAGAAGATTATCAGCCCTTGGTCCCGGTGGTCTGTCACGAGACAGAGCAGGATTTGAGGTTCGAGACGTACACTATACTCATTATGGTAGAATGTGTCCTATCGAGACTCCTGAAGGTCCTAACATCGGTCTGATCAACTCTCTGGCTACTTATGCAAGAATCAATGAGTATGGTTTTGTAGAAGCACCATACAGAAAACTGGATAAATCAGATCCTGCAAACCCTGTAGTTACAGATGAGGTTATTTATCTGACGGCAGATGAAGAAGATAATTACAGAGTTGCACAGGCAAATGAACCTCTGGATGCAGATGGTCATTTCGTAAATAACAACGTATCAGGAAGATACAGAGAGGATACAACAGAGTTCCCGAAATCAAGAGTTGATCTGATGGACGTTTCTCCTAAGATGGTATTCTCAGTTGCTACATCCATGATTCCTTTCCTTGAGAACGATGATGCAAACCGTGCTCTGATGGGATCAAACATGCAGCGTCAGGCAGTTCCGCTTATGCTTACCGAATCAGCCGTTGTAGGTACCGGTATGGAAGCAAAGGCAGCTGTTGACTCAGGTGTATGTATCGTTGCAAAGAGAGATGGTGTAGTTGAATATTCCACAAGTAAGGAAATCTGTATTAAGGCAGATGAAGATGGAACAAAGGATATCTACCACGTTATCAAGTTCGCACGAAGCAATCAGGGTAACTGTATGAACCAGAGACCTATCGTATTCAAGGGCGAGCATGTTAAGGCTGGAGAGGTTATCGCAGATGGACCATCTACTTCAGGTGGAGAGATCGCACTTGGAAAGAACCCTCTGATCGGTTTCATGACCTGGGAAGGTTACAACTACGAGGATGCTGTTCTTTTAAGTGAAAGACTTGTAAAAGATGATGTATATACATCTATTCATATTGAGGAGTACGAATGCGAAGCAAGAGATACCAAGCTCGGACCGGAAGAGATCACAAGAGATCTTGCGGGATTGTCCAATGATGCATTAAAGGATCTGGATGAGAATGGTATTATCCGTATCGGTGCTGAGGTTCGTGCCGGAGATATCCTTGTCGGTAAGGTTACTCCTAAGGGAGAGACAGAGCTGACAGCAGAGGAAAGACTCCTTCGTGCCATCTTTGGTGAGAAGGCAAGAGAAGTAAGAGATACTTCCCTTAAGGTTCCTCATGGAGCATTTGGTGTCATCATGGATACCAAGATCTTCACAAGAGAAAACGGTGATGAACTTTCACCGGGTGTTAATAAATCAGTCAGAGTATACATTGCTCAGAAGAGAAAGATCCAGGTAGGAGATAAGATGGCCGGTCGTCATGGTAACAAGGGTGTAATTTCCCGTGTACTTCCGGTAGAAGATATGCCATTCCTTCCAAATGGTCGTCCGCTCGATATCGTGTTGAACCCACTGGGCGTTCCTTCACGTATGAATATCGGACAGGTTCTTGAAATCCATCTTGGTCTTGCTTCACAGGTTCTCGGATTCAAGGTTTCAACTCCTGTGTTTGATGGTGCAGACGAGTTTGATATCATGGATACTCTTGAGATGGCGAATGATTATGCAAATACCGAGTGGGAAGATTTCTATGAGAAATATAAAGACTCTGTTTCGGAAGAAGTAATGAATTACCTCTATGAGAACAGAGATCACAGAGAAGAATGGAAGGGCGTTCCGATCGACAGAACCGGTAAGGTACAGCTTCGTGACGGTAGAACCGGTGAAGAATTTGACAGTCCTGTAACAATCGGTTACATGCATTATCTTAAGCTCCACCATCTGGTTGATGATAAGATCCATGCACGTTCAACCGGTCCGTACTCATTAGTTACACAGCAGCCTCTGGGTGGTAAAGCTCAGTTCGGTGGACAGCGTTTCGGTGAGATGGAAGTTTGGGCACTGGAAGCATACGGTGCATCATATACATTACAGGAAATCCTGACTGTTAAGTCGGATGATGTAATCGGACGTGTTAAGACATATGAAGCGATCATTAAGGGTGAGAACATTCCTACACCTGGTATCCCTGAGTCATTCAAGGTACTGCTGAAGGAATTCCAGTCACTTGGTCTCGATGTCAGAGTTGTAAAAGACGATATGACAGAGGTTGATCTCGGTGAGACGATCGAAGCGTATGACGAGAATGTTAAGAGCATGATCGATGATGATAAACGGGAAGCTGATGGACGTGAATTTGAAGAAGCGGGCTTCAGCGGAACAGATGAAAATGATGAGCTGACATCATTATCAGACGGAGAATATCTGGATGATTACAGCGATGATTATGATGACAACTCAGATGATGAATTTTAGAAAGGAGATTTTGTAAGATGCCAGAATTTAACATGGAAACTCCAGAACAGGAACAGGCTTTAAGCTTTGACGCAATTAGAATCGGACTTGCATCTCCTGAAAAAATCAGAGAATGGTCACATGGTGAGGTTAAGAAACCTGAGACTATCAACTACAGAACATTAAAACCGGAAAAAGACGGTTTGTTCTGTGAGAGAATATTTGGACCTAGCAAGGACTGGGAATGTCATTGTGGTAAATACAAGAAGATCAGATATAAAGGTATTATCTGTGATCGATGTGGTGTAGAGGTTACAAAGGCCAGCGTTCGTAGAGAGCGTATGGGTCATATCGAGCTTGCAGCACCGGTATCCCATATCTGGTATTTCAAAGGTATTCCTAGCCGTATGGGACTGATCCTTGATATTTCTCCAAGAGTACTTGAAAAGGTATTATACTTTGCATCTTATATCGTTCTTGATCCAAAGGACACACCGCTCACTTATAAGCAAGTTCTGACAGAGCAGGAATACAGAAAGGCTGAAGAGGACTTCGGATACGGCTCCTTCCGTGCAGGAATGGGTGCTGAGTCCATTCAGGAGCTCTTAAGAGCAATCGATCTGGATAAAGAAAGCGAAGAATTAAAGGCTGAGCTTAAGAATTCAAGCGGACAGAAGAGAGCCAGAATCATCAAGAGACTGGAAGTTGTTGAAGCATTCCGTAATTCTGAGAATAAGCCGGAGTGGATGATCATGGATGTTATTCCGGTTATCCCACCGGATATCAGACCTATGGTTCAGTTGGATGGCGGCAGATTTGCTACATCTGACCTGAATGACTTATATAGAAGAATTATCAACAGAAATAACCGCTTAAGAAGACTTCTTGATCTGAACGCTCCTGACATCATTGTCAGAAACGAGAAGAGAATGCTTCAGGAAGCTGTTGATGCGTTAATTGATAATGGTAGAAGAGGCCGTCCTGTAACAGGTCCGGGTAACAGAGCATTAAAGTCTCTGTCCGATATGTTAAAGGGTAAGCAGGGACGTTTCCGTCAGAACCTTCTTGGTAAGCGTGTTGACTATTCAGGACGTTCCGTTATCGTAGTAGGACCGGAACTTAAGATCTATCAGTGTGGTCTTCCAAAGGAAATGGCTATCGAATTATTCAAACCATTTGTTATGAAAGAACTGACAGCCAGCGGCAGAGCAAATAACATTAAAGCTGCTAAGAAGATGGTAGAAAAGCTTGAGCCGGAAGTTTGGGATGTACTTGAGGATGTAATCAAAGAGCATCCGGTTATGTTAAACCGTGCTCCTACACTTCACAGACTGGGTATCCAGGCATTTGAGCCTATCCTTGTAGAAGGTAAGGCAATCAAGCTTCATCCACTGGTATGTACAGCGTTCAACGCCGATTTCGATGGTGACCAGATGGCTGTTCACCTTCCACTTACAGTTGAGGCACAGGCAGAATGTAGATTCCTGCTCCTGTCCCCGAATAACCTTCTGAAGCCTTCAGATGGTGCTCCGGTTGCCGTTCCTTCACAGGATATGGTCCTTGGTATCTACTATCTGACAATGGAGAAGGATGGCGATATCGGAGAAGGCAAGTTCTTCAAGTCAAAGAACGAAGCACTGCTTGCATATGAAAACAAGGAGATCACTCTCCACTCTAAGATAAAAGTAAGAAGAACTGTTACGACAGAAGACGGAACAGAGGTTACAGGTATCATCGATACTACACTCGGTCGTTTGCTGTTCAACGAGATCATTCCTCAGGATCTTGGATATGTTGATAGAACAAATCCTGATAATATCCTGAAACTTGAGATTGATTTCCATGTTGGTAAGAAACAGTTAAAGCCGATTCTTGACAAATGTATCAATACACATGGCGCAACCAAGACTGCTGAAGTTCTGGATGACGTAAAGGCAATCGGTTACAAGTATTCAACCAGAGGTGCTATTTCAGTATCTATTTCAGATATGAAGGTGCCGGACGAGAAGAAGCAGATCCTTGCAGATGCTCAGACTCAGGTTGACAAGATCACAAAGATGTTCAGACGTGGTCTTATGACAGAGGAGGAGAGATACCTCGCTGTTGTTAAGGTTTGGGAAGAAGCCGATAAGGTTCTGACAAAAGCCCTTCTGGACGGACTTGATAAATATAACAACATCTTCATGATGGCAGATTCCGGTGCCCGTGGATCTAACCAGCAGATCAAACAGCTGGCTGGTATGCGTGGTCTGATGGCAGATACAACCGGTCGTACGATCGAACTTCCGATCAAGTCAAACTTCCGTGAAGGTCTTGACGTTCTGGAGTATTTCATTTCAGCGCATGGTGCTCGTAAGGGTCTGTCCGATACAGCGCTTCGTACAGCCGATTCAGGATACCTGACCAGACGTCTGGTTGACGTATCACAGGATCTGATCATTCGTGAGACAGATTGTTGTGCAGGAAAAGCAATTCCTGGTATGGAAGTAGAAGCTTTCATGGAAGGCAAAGAAGTAATCGAATCCTTCCAGGAGAGAATTACAGGTCGTTACCTTGCAGAATCTGTATACGATAAAGATGGTAACCTTTTAGTTAAGGCAAACCACATGGTATCACCAAAGAGAGCTGCTCTGATCGTAAATCAGGGTGTAGATTCAAACGGTGTTCCGTTCCTTGATCCGGATACAGGTGTTACAAGACAGGATGCAAAGCTTAAGATCAGAACGATCCTGACATGTAAGTCACACCTTGGTGTATGTGCAAAATGTTATGGTGCCAACATGGCAACCGGACAGCCGGTACAGGTTGGTGAAGCTGCCGGAATTATCGCAGCTCAGTCAATCGGTGAGCCTGGTACACAGCTTACCATGAGAACATTCCATACTGGTGGTGTTGCCGGTGATGATATTACACAGGGTCTTCCTAGAGTAGAAGAGTTGTTCGAAGCAAGAAAGCCAAAGGGACTTGCGATCATCGCAGAGTTTGGCGGTAAGGTTCAGCTTCGTGATAATAAGAAGAAGAGAGAAGTCGTTATCACAAATGACGAGACAGGTGAATCAAAGGCATACTTAATTCCTTATGGTTCCCGTATTAAGGTTCTGGACGATCAGGTTCTGGAAGCCGGTGATGAATTAACAGAAGGTTCTGTTAATCCGCATGATATCTTAAAGATTAAAGGTATCCGTGCAGTTCAGGATTACATGCTTCGTGAAGTACAGCGAGTATACAGACTTCAGGGTGTTGATATCAATGATAAGCATATCGAGATCATTGTTCGTCAGATGTTAAAGAAGATCAGGATCGAGGATAACGGAGATTCATCCTACCTTCCGGGAACACTGGTTGACGTTCTTGATTTTGAAGATACAAATGAGCAGCTCATCGCAGAAGGCAAACAGCCGGCAGAAGGCTCACAGGTAATGCTTGGTATTACAAAGGCATCGCTTGCTACAGATTCCTTCATGTCAGCAGCGTCCTTCCAGGAGACAACAAAGGTTCTTACAGATGCAGCTATTAAGAGTAAGGTAGATCCGCTTAATGGTCTGAAAGAGAACGTTATTATCGGTAAGCTGATTCCAGCAGGTACAGGTATGAAGCGTTATCGTTCTGTAAAGCTTGATACAGAGATGGATGAGATTAACTTCTTTGATGATGATGACGAGATCGACTTCGGAGATGATCTGGAAAGCACAGAGTTAGAAGATGCAGTTGATACCGATGCAGATGCAGAGGATGAGGCGGAAGAAAATGCTTCAGACTTGGAATCTGTAGAGGCAGAGACATCTGATAACGAATAAATAAATTTGAAAAGTGCTTGACACGAATAATTTCAATATATATAATGGTAAGGCATGCGTGAGAACGTATGCCTTATATTATTTTTTATTTTGAAAGTAGGAGGTGAAAACATGCCAACATTTAACCAGTTAGTTAGAAAGGGAAGACAGACAGTAGAGAAGAAGTCAACTGCACCAGCTCTTCAGAGAAGTTTCAACTCATTAAAGAAGAAGCCAACTGAGACAAGCTCTCCACAGAAGAGAGGAGTTTGTACAGCAGTTAAGACAGCTACTCCTAAGAAGCCTAACTCAGCTCTGAGAAAGATCGCCAGAGTTCGTTTATCAAACGGTATCGAAGTTACAAGTTATATTCCAGGTGAAGGTCACAACCTTCAGGAGCATAGCGTAGTTCTTATCCGTGGTGGTAGAGTAAAGGACTTACCTGGTACAAGATACCATATCATCAGAGGTACTCTTGATACAGCAGGTGTTGCAAAGAGACGTCAGGCTCGTTCTAAGTACGGTGCTAAGCGTCCAAAAGATGCTAAGAAGTAATTAAAACCGTATTATTGGAAACATTCCAAAAAAATGTGCTGGTTAGGCCATGTTTTTGCTATGAGATAAGGTGTTGATGCATAAAATGCAGAAAACATCAGATAGATAGAAGAGATGGAAGTAACAGCACGAACACATTTTATAATGTGAGTACCGAAGAATTAATAAATATTAAGGAGGGAAGAACCGTGCCACGTAAAGGACATATCGCAAAGAGAGACGTATTAGCGGATCCAATTTACAATAACAAGGTGGTTACCAAGCTTATCAACAACGTAATGTTAGATGGTAAGAAGGGTGTTGCCCAGAAGATTGTTTACGGTGCATTCGACCGTATCGCAACTGAAACTGGTAAGGACGCTATCGAGGTATTTGAAGAGGCTATGAACAACATCATGCCATTACTCGAGGTTAAGGCAAGACGTATCGGTGGTGCAACATATCAGGTACCTATCGATGTAAGACCAGATAGAAGACAGGCTCTTGGACTTCGTTGGTTGACAACATTTTCACGTGCTAGAAGTGAAAAGACCATGGAAGAAAGACTTGCAAGAGAAATCATGGATGCAGCTAATAACACAGGTGCATCTGTAAAGAGAAAAGAAGATATGCACAAGATGGCAGAAGCAAACAAGGCGTTTGCTCACTACAGATTCTAATCTGTGCCGTCTGCAGAATAATAAAAGGAGGACAATCCGTTGGCTGGAAGAGAATATCCATTGGACAGAACAAGAAACATTGGTATTATGGCTCATATCGATGCTGGTAAGACAACTCTTACAGAGAGAATCTTATACTATACCGGTGTTAACTATAAAATCGGTGATACTCATGATGGTACAGCTACTATGGACTGGATGGAGCAGGAGCAGGAAAGAGGTATTACAATCACTTCCGCTGCTACAACCTGTCACTGGACATTAGAGGATCATCACAAACCAAAGGCTGGTGCTTTAGAGCACAGAATCAACATCATTGATACTCCAGGTCACGTAGACTTTACTGTAGAAGTAGAGCGTTCACTTCGTGTACTTGATGGCGCCGTTGGTGTATTCGATGCAAAGGCTGGTGTAGAGCCTCAGTCAGAAAACGTATGGCGTCAGGCTGACACATACAACGTTCCACGTATGGCATTCATCAACAAGATGGATAAAATGGGTGCTGACTTTTTCTACTCAGTTCAGACAATTATTGATCGTCTGGGCAAGAATGCAATTCCAGTTCAGATTCCTATCGGTAAAGAATCCGATTTCATCGGTCTGATCGACTTATTTGAGATGGATGCATACTATTATAAAGATGATAAGGGTGAAGACATCGAGATCACAACGATCCCTGATGACTTAAAAGAGCTTGCTGACAAATGGCATGAGAACCTTGTAGAGAAGATCTGCGAGTTAGATGATGACTTAATGATGATGTACCTTGAGGGTGAAGAGCCTTCAATCGACGAAATGAAGAAAGTTCTTCGTAGAGCAACTATTGCTTGTGAAGCAGTTCCGGTATTCCTTGGTTCCGCATACAAGAATAAGGGTGTTCAGAAGATGCTTGATGGTGTTATTGAATATATGCCAGCTCCTACAGATATCCCTGATATCACAGGTGTAGATCCTGAGGGAAATGATGTAGTTCGTCATTCATCAGATGAAGAACCATTTGCTGCATTGGCATTCAAGATCATGACAGACCCATTCGTTGGTAAGTTAGCATTCTTCAGAGTATATTCAGGTACATTGAACTCAGGTTCATATGTATTAAATGCAACAAAAGACAAGAAAGAGCGTGTAGGACGTATCGTACAGATGCATGCAAATGCTCGTAAGGAAATTGATAAGGTTTACGCTGGTGATATTGCAGCTGCTGTTGGTTTCAAAGTAACAACAACTGGTGATACAATCTGTGATGAGCAGCATCCGGTTATCCTTGAGTCAATGGAATTCCCAGAGCCAGTTATCGAGCTTGCTATCGAGCCTAAGACAAAGAACGATCAGGGTAAGATGGGCGAGGCTCTTGCAAAGCTTGCTGAAGAAGATCCTACATTCAGAGCACATACAGATAAAGAAACAGGACAGACAATCATCGCTGGTATGGGTGAGCTTCACCTTGAGGTTATTGTTGACCGTCTGCTTCGTGAGTTCAAGGTTGAGGCTAACGTAGGTGCACCTCAGGTTGCTTACAAAGAGACATTTACCAAGGCTGTTGACGTTGATAGCAAATATGCTAAGCAGTCAGGTGGTCGTGGTCAGTATGGTCACTGTAAAGTTAAGTTCGAGCCAATGGATCCAAACGGCGAAGAGACATTCAAGTTCGAATCCACAGTTGTTGGTGGTGCTATTCCTAAGGAATATATCCCAGCAGTCGGTGAAGGTATCGAAGAAGCTGCTAAGGCTGGTATTCTTGGTGGATATCCGGTACTTGGTGTTCATGCAAATGTATACGATGGTTCATACCATGAAGTCGATTCATCAGAAATGGCATTCCATATCGCCGGTTCTATGGCTTTCAAGGATGCTATGGCTAAGGCAAATCCAGTTCTTCTGGAGCCTATCATGAAGGTTGAAGTTACAATGCCTGAGGAATACTTAGGTGATGTAATCGGAAGCTTAAATGCTAAGAGAGGTCAGATCGAAGGTATGGATGATATCGGCGGTGGTAAGATCGTCAGAGCATTCGTTCCACTTGCAGAGATGTTCGGTTACTCAACAGAGCTTCGTTCATCTACACAGGGACGTGGTAACTACTCAATGTTCTTTGAGAGATACGCTCAGTGTCCAAAGAGCGTTCAGGAGAAGGTTATCGCTGAAAAGTCAAAATAATAGTTTGACAACTCAGAAAGGCATTTTGCCGTGCCTTTCGACTTAAAAGAGTAAAATAAATCATATCAGCAGGTAAAAAGGTTGCAAATCCTTATGCCTGCTGGTATAAAGAGATAAAAAAAGGTTGAAAATCTTTTATATATTCTATATAATGAGTTTTAGCCAAGCATAGCCCTTAGGGGTACGAAATTTAAGGAGGATATTAAAAAATGGCAAAGGAAAAGTTTAATAGAAGTAAGCCACATTGTAACATTGGTACAATCGGTCACGTTGACCATGGTAAAACAACATTAACAGCAGCTATCACAAAAGTTCTTTCAGAGAGAGTAGCTGGTAACGCAGCTGTTGATTTCGCTAACATTGATAAGGCTCCAGAAGAGAGAGAAAGAGGTATCACTATCTCTACAGCTCACGTTGAGTACGAGACAGAGAAGAGACATTATGCTCACGTTGACTGTCCAGGACATGCTGACTACGTTAAGAACATGATCACTGGTGCAGCTCAGATGGATGGTGCTATCCTTGTTGTTGCTGCTACTGATGGTGTTATGGCTCAGACAAAGGAGCACATCTTACTTTCACGTCAGGTTGGTGTACCTTACATCGTTGTATTCTTAAATAAGTGCGATATGGTTGATGATGACGAGCTTATCGAACTTGTAGAGATGGAAGTTACAGAACAGCTTGAAGAGTACGGATTCAATGATTGTCCAATCGTTAAGGGTTCAGCTCTTAAGGCTCTTGAAGATCCAATGGGACCTTGGGGAGATAAGATTATGGAACTTATGGATACAATAGATTCATACATTCCAGATCCTCAGAGAGATACAGATAAGCCATTCATCATGCCTGTAGAGGATGTATTCACAATCACAGGTCGTGGTACAGTTGCTACCGGTAGAGTAGAAGCTGGTGTTATCCACTTAAATGATGAAGTTGAAATCGTTGGTATTAAGCCAGAAATCCAGAAGACAACTGTAACAGGTATCGAGATGTTCAGAAAGCTCCTTGATGAAGGACAGGCTGGTGATAACATCGGTGCTCTTCTTCGTGGTATCAAGAGAGAAGATATCGTAAGAGGTCAGGTTCTTTGTAAGCCAGGTTCAATCACATGTCATACAAAGTTCACAGCTCAGGTTTACGTTCTTACTAAGGACGAGGGTGGTCGTCATACACCATTCTTCAACAACTACCGTCCACAGTTCTACTTCAGAACAACTGACGTAACAGGTGTTTGTAACCTTCCAGCAGGTACAGAGATGTGCATGCCTGGTGATAACGTAGAAATGACAATCGAACTGATTCACCCAATCGCTATGAGCCAGGGTCTTACTTTCGCTATTCGTGAAGGCGGACGTACAGTAGGATCAGGACGTGTTGCTACAATCATCGAGTAGGCATTGAACACTTAATGAGTGCGTAGCACGAATTTAGTGAGAAAGCCCATCCCGAAACTTAGCGAAATCAAGCGTTAGCGCTGATTGAGGTTAGTTGAGTGGATGATTGATTGGTTATAAAGTAAAATCAAGGCTTCTAGAGGTTTTCCTCTGGGAGCCTTTTTGAATGCCTAAAAATTGAAAGAGTATAAAAATCCTCTTACCGGTGCCAAAACGGTGCCAAAAATAAACTCTAGTGAAAGATTTGTTATTCACTAGAGTTTTTTCTACCATCCCTTTATTTGTTTTACTTGCTATGCGCACTCTGGATTACGATGATATTTGAGTTTGAATTGGATGGTTTAAGAATTATCTTATTTATTCTAATTAACAGTAACCTTGTGCTATCATTACACGATTTTGTTTATTGCTATTTTCGGTGGATTAGATATAATAGTAGTAATAGAAGCTTCCGCACCTCTCAATGATGTGTCAAATGGGAGCGCGTTTTTTATATAGGGTATTGGTCGTGTGCAGGGAAAATGTATAGAAGGGGAGATGGATGTAAATGATAATATCTACAATACAGTGGAGCACAGACGATATATGTGATTTGTTGAAATCCAATGGATACGAAGGCAATGATAGTGAGATAGAAGACTTTTTGAATAATTTTGATATGCGTTATTTTGAAGAAAGGTGTATTCAATTTGGCTGGGAAATGTTACAAAGCAAAATTGGCACTCCGCGGAATAATGCTGTTTGATAATATCATTTAATTTTAGAAAGGTTTAAAGTAGATTAAATTGGTCAGACACTGTCTGTCCAATTCAAAAATTTGCCGGCGGTGAGTAACGGAAGAAAAATTTTCTTGAGTTGGTCTTGTTATTTAAAATTTATGAATGAACTCGATAAATACGGAATTGAGTATCATGTTGTAAAAACATATCCAAATAACACGTATGAAGAGAAAATCAGGGAAATGAAGTTAATTGATTTATCAATAGGAGGCCTTTTATTATGGCTAAACAAAAGATAACTGTACATCGAGTACAAATGACAGAAGGAAAACGAAACTTTATTTATCAGTTTCTTGAAGAACTACAAACTTAAAGCAATGCGTCAATTTTATAGAGTTTATTCTATTGATCAAATTGGCGAAACAGTGTTTAGCCAATTTGAAAACCTTCCGATGGTTGATACCGGAAGAAGGTTTTTCTTGATTTGCACGCTCTGGATTATGATGATATTTGAGTTTGAACTGGATGGTTTAAGGGTTAGCCTACTTATTCTAACCAACAGTGGCCTTGTGCTATTATTACCCGATTTTGTTTATTGCTATTTGGAGTGGATTGGATATAATAGAGGTAATAGGAACTCCCACACCTCTCAATGATGTGTCAAATGGGAGCACGTTTTTTATATAGAGAATTGGTTGTGCGCAGGGGAAATGTATAGAAGAGAAGATGGATGTGAATGATAATATCTACATTACAATGGAGTGCAAAGGACATAGAACACATGTGTATGTAGCTAGTTGAGGTTTGTATAAAGGAGATTAGAATTTGGAAAATGTTTTTGAGCTTTCAAAATTTGATGAATACAGAGAAGATAACAGAAGAGAAGTGAAGAAGGCAAATGGTGGATTACCAACATCTTTGTGGGACACGTATTCTGCGTTTGCAAATTGCTATGGAGGCATCATTATCCTCGGTGTCAAAGAAGAAAAAGATGGCAGTTGGAAAACTACCGGTCTTCAGAATGCGTCCAAGCTCCGAAAAGACTTCTGGGATACCATCAACAATTCTAAGAAAGTGAATATCAATCTCCTGTCGGAAGATGACGTAGAGATGTATGAAGTCGGTGACAATAAAGATGTCATTATGGTTATTTATGTGCCCATGGCGAAGCGTGAGCAGAAGCCGGTGTACATCAACAATGATATTTTTAATGGAACTTTCCGCCGTAATTATGAGGGCGATTATCATTGTACCAGATTGCAGGTAAAGACCATGCTCCGTGACCAGACCGAGCGCACCATGGATATGGAAGTGCTTGATAAGGTTCCGATGGAAGATTTGAATTACGATACCATTCATGGATATCGCAACAGCCATCGTTCCTTAAAAGAAGGACATCCCTTTGAGCGTCTGAGCGACCATGAGTATTTAAGAAGCATAGGTGCAGCTGCTATTTCAGAGGAAGACGGGAGATTGCATCCTACGGCAGCAGGTATGCTGATGTTTGGTGACGAGTACAATATTGTCCGCCATTTCCCTGAGTATTTTTTGGATTACAGAGAAGAATTAGATCCGACAACACGTTGGAGTGACAGATTGCAGTCCAGTTCCGGTGAATGGTCTGGAAATGTGTGCGATTTCTATTTTAGAGTTTACAATAAAATCATTAAAGATGTAAAAGTACCATTTAAAATGTCCGGTGGAGAGCGTGTGGACGATACACCGGTGCATAAAGCACTTCGTGAAGCATTGGCAAATTGTCTGATAAACGCAGATTATCATGGATTACGTGGTGTTGTTATTCGTAAAGAACCGGACAAACTGATTTTGGCAAATCCTGGTTATGTCAGAACCGGTAAAAAACAGATGCGCCTTGGCGGTGAGTCTGATCCGCGAAACAAGGCACTTATGAAAATGTTTAATCTTATCAACATCGGCGAACGTGCCGGAAGTGGTGTACCGAATATCTTTAATGTTTGGGAAGATGAAGGCTGGGAAGAACCAGTGATTGAGGAGAGATTTGACCCAGATAGAACGGTGCTGACGCTTTCTTTCAAAAAAAATGGCGATAAAAAAGCGGCGATAAAAAGCGGCGATAAAAAAGCGGCGATAAAAAGCGGCGATAAAAAAGTGACGAAAAAAACGCAAATGCAGTATGATAAAATTTTTGCTTTTATGGAAGAAGGAAAGGAATATGGAATTAGGGATTTTTGTGAATTGTTAGGGTTAAAAGAAAGCAGAACAAAGGATATTTTGAAAGGACTTTCAGATTATATTGAACCAGTTGGCAGTAATCGTGATAGAAGATATAGGAAAAAGAAGATTTAATTCTGTGGATGTAGCATTAGAAAAAAGTATAGGAGAAAGCGATGGCAAAGAAAAAAATCAATTTAAATATATATGGACTTAGTATTATAAATAATGAAAATAAAAGAGTTTTATTAAATAGTCTTGATGAAGGAAAGTCCTATATTGACTTGGTAGAAAAGTATATAATGGATAATATTATGCTATATACGAAGGATTCCTCAAAAGATACATTATTTCAATTTGAACAAGTGGAAAAAGAGTATGTAAAAAATGAAGCAAATCAAGTTAGATATGGTATTTTGTTTGGAAGGGTAAAAACTGGTGAATATGGAATAGAGTCTGAATTGGTAAATGTTAATACGGGTCAAGTGACGAATCGTTCGAAGGAACAAGCGGATATGTTGCCATTTGGATTTTGTATTGCTATTCCATCGGGAAGGGTTGATACAGGAATTATTATCTTGCAGACTTCAGGGATTTATGGAATGAAACTTTCTTTGCATAGACACTTACAAAAATGTTTAACAGATTATAATCCAGAATTAAATTTGCAACTCAAGTCTATTGCACCTAAAACCTATATTGAGAGATATTTTAATGCAGGGACTTTAAAAAAGATTAGATTGTTGCGTTATGAAATACCAGAGGATGAGTCTGAAAAAATTGGTATAAACTATGGGGTGAAGCAAACAAAAGAGGAGCGAATCATACATAGGCCGGTGGGTTTTTTGCAGAGAAAAAAGAAAGAACTTGAGGAATGGTTTGCAGGGCAAAGAAGCTATACTAATTTAATAGAAATCGATGGCTTTGAATATGATGATATTAAATTAGAATTTGCACTTGGCAATGGGAATAAAACTCTTAATTTGCGAGAAATTAGTAGTGTGGTTGTTAGTGAAGATATTACAGATAAAGTTATGCAAGTTGGTGGAAACCCGGATTATGACAAATTGAAGCCGGTAATGAAACAAACTGCAGAAGAATATCTTAAAAACATGGGGTTTTTGAATGAGTAGTGGTGAGGTAAATGAAAAAAATAATTGATATTATTTGTCAGCCCGAAGTTGTAATGTGGGGATTAGTAATAATAATTCCTTTGGTTAGTAAATTTGCAACAGGAATAAAGTATATATCTGTTGTGGACATCATTAAAAATCATCTTAAATGTTTTACAAATAAGGATGGTAAATATTTATTGGTACCGATAGTTAATTATGTTGTTTTGCCATTTCTTATGGGTGCGGCAACAGTTCAAATTAAGATGATTGATGCAAGTACAATTGAAATTATAACTGTAATTGTATCGATTCTGACAGCGATGCTTTTTACAATGCTTACAATGGTAATTGATATGAAGGGAAAAATTAGGCAGAATCCTTTATATTATAGCATGGAAGCAAAGGTGTCAGAAAAGTCATTATTAGAAACTTATTATACAGTTATGTTTGAAATACTAATTAGCATTGTATTATTGATATTATGCCTCTTTTCAAATTTTACAGATGAGTTTGGGTGGATAAAGAGTTTTCTTATATACTCATTTATGTATATGTTGTTAATCAATCTGTTGATGATTATTAAACGTATATTTAGAGTAATAGACAACGATATGCAGAAGTAATTGTGGTTATAGACTTTTAACTTGAATGCTAATATGCGAATTATGTGCAATGGAAGTGATATACAGAGATAAGAAGCTGGCGATAAAACTAACGATAAAAGTGAATGAAGTTGTAAACTTAATTCAGAAAAAAGAAAGAAGTTTTGAATTAAAGAGATTATGAAAAGACTTTACCGATAATCGAGTATCAAATTCGTATCACAACGCCTGAAATTCGTATCATAACCCAGAATTTCGCAAAAGAACCAATTTACATTCTAATTCGTCCATGGTATATTAGTAACTACGTGGACGAAAGTAGCGAATTTTCGTGATACTCTGGTGCTACATTTCCCTCGGAAAAAATAAAAATAATAGGTGAAATACCCATAAAATGAGTCACAAAATGGCAAAAATCGTAATATATAAGCTTCTAAATACGACCAAATCAGACCGTGAAGGCGGACGTACAGTAGGATCAGGACGTGTTGCTACAATTATCGAGTAATCTACGCGTAAGTAACGAGAAGATTAGATAAATAAAAAATATCCGGAGAGTGTTTACACTCTTCCGGGTATTTTTTTGTTTATCGATTAGCAACAATATTGACAATGAAATTACCGGTATGTTACTTTGTAGATGCAAACAATTGGGTGGGCTTATAAGCAAGCCCTGTGCAGCAGAAAAGGAGATATCAATGAAGAAAATCTTGATTACCGGTGGAACCACATTTGTCAGTAAGTATGCAGCAAAGTATTTTGTAGAGCATGGATATGATGTTTATGTAGTGAACCGTAATTCAAAACCGCAGGTTAAGGGCGTGACGCTGATTGAAAGCGACAGGCATAATTTAGGGGATAAGCTGAAGAATCTGCATTTTGATGTTGTTGCCGACATAACCGCTTATGATGCACAAGACATAATTGATTTACATAATTCGCTGGACTCTTTTGATCAATATATAATGATTAGTTCCAGTGCGGTATATCCGGAGTATGGTGTACAGCCATTTCCTGAGGATTCTGAAAGAGCAGTAAATAAATTCTGGGGAAAATATGGAACAGATAAGATCGAAGCAGAAAATGCACTGTTGGAGAGAGTCCCGGATGCTTATATTTTAAGGCCGCCATATTTATATGGTTCTATGGACAACGTCTATCGGGAGGCGTTTGTATTTGACTGTGCAATGGCAGACAGAAAATTTTATTTGCCGGAAGACGGTGAGATGAAATTACAGTTTTTCCATGTGGAAGATTTGTGCAGGCTGATGGAAGTATTAATTACAAAGCGCCCAACTGATCATATCTTAAATGTCGGAAATGAAAATGCAATATCGATAAGAGACTGGGTTATCAAATGTTATGCCTGCTTTGATAAAGTACCGGAATTCGTATCGGTACCGGAAACAGTAGAGCAGAGAAATTATTTCAGCTTTTATAATTATGAATACTGTCTTGATGTGACCCGGCAGAAGAAGATATATCCGGAGACGATGTCAATGGATGCCGGGTTACAGGAGGCTGCAAATTGGTATATAGAGCATGAAGGTGAGGTAAACAAGAAGCCATATTGGAAGTATATCGATGCCAATTTGGTATAAAGGTAATTGATATAATAAGATGCCAAGCGTGTGTATCAGGAAGGAATTATGATGGAGATAATAGAAGTAGCGGATCTGAATCGATCGGAGCTGGTGGTTTATGCGGAGCTCTCGGAACGGCAGCTTGCAACAATCTATGAACCGGCGGAAGGGCTGTTTATTGCTGAGAGTCCGAAGGTGATCGGGCGGGCGTTAGATGGTGGATATGAACCGGTGTCTTTTCTGGCAGAAAAGGGACAGCTTGCAGAGGCTGAGGAGATTCTGGATCGGATGGAGGATGTCCCAATCTATGTTGCACCGGATGAGATATTGACGAAGCTTACCGGTTATCATCTGACAAGGGGGCTCTGGTGCGCGATGCGCCGCAGGACATTGCCAACTATAGAGGAGGTATGTCAGGGAGCGAAGCGGATCGCTATTTTGGAAGAAGTGGTCAATCCGACAAATGTGGGAGCATTGTTCCGCTGTGCCGCAGCACTTGGTATGGATGCAGTGATATTGACCGGTGGCTGCAGTGATCCTCTTTACAGACGTGCAAGTCGTGTGAGTATGGGAACAGTATTCCAGATTCCGTGGACCATGTTGTCAAAGAAGGATGGTGTCTGGCCGGAGCAGGCAATGAAGACATTGAAAGAAATGGGCTTTAAGACGGCGGCAATGGCACTCCGAGAAGATAGTGTAGGAATTGATGATCCGCAGTTAAATAGTGAGGAAAAGCTGGCAATTGTGCTCGGTACAGAGGGCGATGGGCTGGCCGGAGATACGATAGCTGACTGCGATTATACGGTTATGATTCCGATGGCACATGGCGTAGATTCACTTAACGTAGCGGCGGCAGGAGCGGTAGCTTTCTGGCAGCTGGGACATCAGCGGCAGGAGTAGTATCCGTTTGTAAAGATTGTGCGTCGACGACAGGAAAGGGTGGTCTTCTGGCAGGTGAGATACCGCTGACAGGAATAAATAGTATTCATCTGGAAAGTTATAGCATCAGCCGCAGAAAGTAGCAGCCCGCAAGAAAACATGCTGGGAATATATTGATGCCGATTTGGTAAAATAATAAATTGACAAATAATAAGATGGCAGTATAATGATTGGTAGCACTGAATTGGTGCTACCAATTTCTTTTATATGAAAAGTATAGTTCAAACGAAAAAGGATAAAAAATGTAGAGAGGACATTTGAATGAAGTATATTAGACAGTTTTTAATCATTCTTGCAATTTCATTTATCGGGGAACTGCTCAAATATGTATTACCTTTGCCGATTCCTGCCAGTATTTATGGAATGGCGATTTTATTTGTATGCCTGATGACTGGATGGATCAAGTTAGAAGCAGTGAAGGAGACAGGGAAATTTTTAATTGAGATCATGCCATTGATGTTCATTCCTGCCGGTGTTGGTCTGATGGTTAGCTGGGGAACGCTGAAGCCGGTGCTGATTCCGGTATGTGTGATCACGGTCGTTACGATCATTACGGTTATGGCGATGACAGGCAGACTGTCACAGTGGATCATCAGAAAGGATAGGAAGAAAGAGGAACAAGAGGATGCATGATTTTTTTGAAAACTCCCTGTTTGCGGGAGTTACACTTAGCCTGATCTCATATTTGATCGGGTCAATATTAAAGAAGAAATTCAAACTGGGAATATTTAATCCGTTACTGATCTCGATTGTAGTTACTATCCTGGTACTGGTTGTGAGCAAGGTGGATTATGATACTTATAATGAAGGCGCCAAATATTTAAGCTGGCTGTTGACCCCTGCAACTGTATGCCTGGCGATCCCACTCTATGAACAGTGGGAACTGCTGAAGCATAACTATAAGGCGGTTATGGCAGGTCTTGTTGCCGGTGTGGTGACAAGTCTTTGTACGGTGTTTGTATTGTCAAAGATCATGGGACTTACACATGAGGAGTATGTAACGATGCTTCCGAAGTCTATCACGACTGCGATCGGTATGGGTGTTTCAGAAGAACTGGGTGGATATGTAACGATTACGGTTGCGGTTATTATCGTAACGGGTGTTCTTGGAAATATATTTGGTGAATTAGTGTGCAAGATTTTTCGAATCACCGAACCGATATCAAAGGGTCTGGCATTTGGCTCTGCATCTCATGCGATCGGAACGGCAAAGGCGATCGAGATCGGTGAAGTGGAGGGGGCAATGAGCAGTCTGGCGATTGCGGTTTCCGGTATTCTTACGGTTGTGCTTTCGTCGTTATTTGCGCATTTTATGTAGTTATATACGCCGCATTATAAAATGCAGGGGTTTATTTCAAATTTACAGATCAGATATCAAAATATAGAAATAACGAAATTTATTGATAGTCAAGGAGACGAGTATGGAAAAACAACATGTTACATCAGAATATGAAAAAGCAATTCAATATATTTACAGCCTGATGCAGGACGGAACCTTGCAGAACGGAAGTAAGCTTCCAACCGAACGTACGATAGCGGAGACGTTAGGAATCGGAAGAAATTCGACCAGGGAGGCACTCAGTATCCTGCATGGCATGGGAATGATTGAACGCGTACAGGGATCGGGAAATTATATATCAAAAAATGCCGGAGAGTCGATCCGTCAGATGCTTATGATGATGCTGGCACTTGGCAGTATCACGAAATCCGAGGTCTGTGAGTTCCGTTGTACAATGGAAAAGTCTGTATGCAGTATGCTGATCGAGAAAGGAATACCATTTGAGTGTCAGGTGCTTCTGGAGGATAATCTGGCAAGGATGGAGCAGGCGGATGGTTCCGAACTGGTTAGCGTGGATAAGGAATTTCATGAATTGCTGATCCGGGCAACAGAGAATGAACTATTTTCGATGATCATGGAGGCGGTTATGATCGTTTATCGGGAATGGATCGATCTGGTGCTGCGACGTGTGAATACAAAAGAAAAGGCAAACTTGCTTAATTATCACAAGCAGATCTATAATAGTGTATTGGAACGTGATGAAGCAGCCATGAAAGCGGCGGTAGACGGGCATTATCATCTGATCAGCCAGATGCTTGCATTGTAGGTGAGTAGAGGTAATATATAAGAAGGAGGTAAGAGAGTATGATCGTAACACTTGGAAGACAATGTGGATGTGGCGGAGATGAAGTTGGAAAAAAATTATCGGAGCTGTTAGGGATTCCCTTTTATACGAAGCCAGAACTGATCGCGCTTGCAAAAGAAAAGAAAATTTATGAAAAGTATCCAATGTATTTTGGTGAGCAGCCGGTAAATGCGATGATCAGTTCGGTTGCGGATGATTTCTGTCCGAAGAATCAGTATGATACACCGAAACGGGCATTGTCAGCAATGTTTGGCGGACAGAGTTTTATTATTATAGGACGTGCTTCGAATTATGCCTACCGGGATGATAAGGATGCTGTCCGGGTGTTTCTGTGCGGAGATAAGAAGCAGCGGGCGTATCATATCGCGGGAAAGCATAAGATCTCGGAGCGAAAGGCTATAGCGCTTGTTGAAAAGACAGATGAGAAACGGCGTGGTTATCACAGATATTATACCGGAGAAGAATGGGGCTATGCAGAGAATTATGATCTGTGTATAGACGCGGTACGACTGGGTGTTGATAAGACGGCGGAATTGATCGCAGACTATGTAAAGCAAGTCGGAGGAAGATAAATGACAACGAGAGAAGAAGCGCTGGCATATGGACTGTCTTTTCCTGATACATATCAGCAGGCGCCATTTCATGATCCGAACTGGCAACTGGTGCGTGTGAAAGGAAGCAAGAAGGTATTCCTGTGGACATATGAGAGAGACGGATATATTAATCTGAATGTAAAGGTCGATCCGGAATGGCGGGATTTCTGGCGGAGCGCATTTGACGCGGTGATACCGGGTTGGCATCAGAATAAGGAGCACTGGAATACGATCATTCTGGATGGAAGTATTCCGGATCAGGATGTGAAACGGATGATCGCAGAGAGTTATGATCTGGTGACAACCAGTCCATCAAAGAGAATCTATGAGGCGGTGAAAAAGATTCCTGCCGGAAAGGTTGCAACCTATGGTCAGATCGCGGAGCTTGCCGGGGATAAGAAGATGGCGCGTGCAGTGGGAAACGCGCTTCATAAGAATCCGGATCCGGAGCACATTCCCTGCTTTCGTGTGGTAAATGCAAAGGGTGAATTATCCGGAGCATTTGCATTCGGCGGAAAGAATGTACAGGCAGATCGATTGACGGCAGATGGAGTTACAGTTGTCGATGGACGGGTGGATATGGAGAGATTTGGAATAAAGATCTTAGATGGAGAAATCATATAAAAATATAAAGTGAAAAATGATTTATATGCAGGAAATGATCGTTCAAATACAAAGGTTATTTGAAACAGAAAACAAGTCATTTTTGCAAGACTACTGTACAGGCAAGGGGGAGGCAGTATATAATATATCCGTAATTCCAACATGGGGATTTAAATGAGGTTTGGGATACATATATAACCAGAGACTTGTCGGGGGCGATAGTCTCTGGTTTTTTTGTTTGGGATGCATATTTTACGGAGTGGAAGTTAATTATTTTGTAATTCCGTTTGAATGTGTAAGATTTGTAGGCAATTCTTTATTTGAAAGGAAATAAAAATGTCAGAATATCAGTATGTAGAGCATGAATTTGCTCCGGTATATAATGAAGAATCACAGGTGCTGGTTCTTGGCAGTCTGCCATCGGTGAAATCCAGAGAGCAGGGCTTCTACTACGGACATCCGAGAAACCGTTTTTGGAAGGTTGTGGCAGCTGTACTTGGTGTACCGGAACCCTTGACGATAGAAGAGAAAAAACGGATGCTGCTTGCCGGTCATGTGGCGGTCTATGATGTGATCCGGGCTTGTGAGATCATCGGTTCCAGTGACAGCAGTATTCGAAATGTGATTCCTGCAGATATTAAAAGCATTGTAGCACATACACCGATCCGGGCAGTTTTTACAAATGGTAAGACTGCCGGCAGATTATACAAAAAATATCAGGCGGAACATATCGTTCTTCCGATGATCGAGCTGCCTTCGACAAGTCCGGCAAATGCAGCGTTCTCGTTGGAACAACTGGAAGAAATATGGAAATCGGAGATTGGTAAATATTTGTAAAAGTATTTTACAATAGTGACGCTGACATATAAAAAGAACAATATTTTACATTAATTATACACAACTTTACAGATTCATCAGATGGTTTTACCTGTGTATGATAGCGGGCGTTTTTTTGTATGATATACTGCATCCAGACCAGAATTTTCTCATGCCATTAGTTTATTTTTAATTTTACAAAATTCTGGTGGGTGTGGTATAGTAAGGATAACTTTTTTTCTGATGAACAATAGACGTGGAGGTTACAAGAAAATGTCTCAGATAACGAAACGTGCGTTGGAAGCATCACTGAAGAAGCTTCTTACAAAGAAGCCGCTTGATAAGATAACGATAACGGATATCACGGAAGACTGCGGCATCAACCGAATGACATTTTACTATCATTTTAAAGATATCTATGATCTGGTAGAGTGGGTGTGTGTGGAGGATGCAACGAGGATACTGGGTGAGAATAAAACCTATGATACCTGGCAGGAAGGCTTCCTTCGTATCTTTGAAGCGGTGAGCGAGAATAAGACATTTATGATGAATGCATATCATTCGATCAGCAGAGATCAGGTAGAAAAATATCTGTACAGTCTGACGTATGATCTGATGATCAAGGTCATCGAAGATAAGGCGAAGAATATGCAGGTACGGGATGAAGATAAGAAGTTCATTGCTGATTTTTACAAATGCTCCTTTGTCGGTGTGTTGCTTGAATGGATCGAGAATGGCATGAAGCAGGATCCGCATGTGATCGTAGATAAGATGGGACTGGTGATGCATGACAATATTACCAGAGCACTGGAAGCATTTCGGACGGATGTCTTTCACAAAAAAACAGAGAACTGACAGATACATTGAAAAAACAATGTGTCTTATTTTTCAGACCGGTTATCCCATCAAAACAGGGGAAATGATAAAATTTTAGACAGAACAAGTACCGTGAATATATTTTTATCACGGTACTTTTTTTGTTTATTGAGGGCAAAAACGGGGCATCTTATAATAAAGACAGTTTTTGAGATAACTGGTCTGTTTGCGAGCAGGCAGTACAAGATTGGAGGTAATTCGTATGTATTATGCAAGTGGAAATTATGAAGCATTTGCCAGACCCAAGAAGCCGGCGGGTGTGGATCAGAAATCGGCATATATTATAGGTTCGGGACTTGGTGCATTGGCGGCAGCTTGTTTTCTGGTAAGAGATGGACAGATGAAAGGCTCACATGTACACATTCTGGAGAAAGACCCGATTCCGGGCGGTGCATGTGATGGTTATCAGTACAGCGATATTGGCTATGTTATGCGTGGCGGACGTGAGATGGATAACCATTTTGAGTGTATGTGGGATCTGTTCCGTTCGATTCCGTCCATTGAGACAGAGGGTATCAGTGTACTGGATGAGTATTACTGGCTGAATAAAGCAGATCCGAACTATTCTTTGTGTCGGGCAACTGAGAATCAGGGACAGGATGCACATACCGATAAAAAATTCGGATTATCCGATAAGGGTGCAATGGAAATCATGAAGCTGTTCTTTACCCCGGATGAAGAATTATATAATAAACGGATCGATGAGTATTTTGATGAAGAAGTGCTCAACTCTAACTTCTGGATGTACTGGCGGACGATGTTTGCATTTGAGAACTGGCATTCTGCACTTGAGATGAAGCTCTATATTAAGCGTTTTATCCATCATGTCGGAGGACTGCCGGATTTCACGGCACTTCGTTTTACCAAATATAACCAGTATGAGTCCATGATTCTTCCGATGGTAAAATATCTGGAATCATTCGGTGTGGTGTTCCATTATAATACCAAGGTTATAAATGTGGAATTCGAGATCGAAGCAGGAAGAAAGCTGGCAAAGAAGATTGATATTATCCGTGACGGTGAAGCAGATGCGATCGACCTGACCGAGAATGATCTGGTATTTATCACAAATGGTGGCTGCGTGGAGAATTCTTCATACGGAAGCCAGAACAAACCGGCTGAGTTCAAGACCGAGATCCGCGAAGGCGGCGGATGGGATATGTGGCGGAAGATCGCTGCACAGGATCCATCCTTCGGACATCCGGACAAATTCTGTTACGATCCGGAGCAGTCAAACTGGATGAGTGCAACGGTAACGACTTTGGATGAAAAGATCCTTCCGTATATTAAGAATATATGCAAGAGGGATCCACTTTCCGGCAAGGTAGTTACAGGTGGTATCGTGACTGCAAGAGATTCCGAATGGCTGCTTTCCTGGACGATCAATCGCCAGCCACAGTTTCGTAATCAGCCAAAGGGTCAGGTGCTTGTATGGGTATATGGCTTATTCTCGAATAAACCGGGTGATTATGTAAAGAAGACCATGCGGGAATGTACCGGTAAGGAGATCTGCGAAGAATGGCTCTACCATATCGGAGTACCGGAGGAGAAAATACCGGAGCTTGCTGAGCACAGCGCAAACACAGTGCCGGTTATGATGCCGTATATTACAGCATTTTTCATGCCGCGTGAGAAAGGTGACCGCCCGGATGTTGTACCGGAGGGCGCGGTAAACTTTGCATTTCTTGGACAGTTTGCAGAGACAGCAAGAGATACGATATTTACGACCGAGTATTCGATCCGTACTGGTATGGAGGCAGTATATACTCTGTTGAATATCGACCGTGGTGTGCCTGAGGTCTGGGGCAGTGTCTATGATGTACGGGATCTGTTAAATGCGACCGTAGCGATCCGTGATGGCAGAAAGATCAAGGATATGAAGCTTGGACTGAAAGAGAAGATCGCAATGAAGGAGCTTTTAAAGGCGGTAGAAGGAACCGATGTCGAGAAACTTCTCCGGGAGCATGGAGCGATATAAATACAAGATCTGTATATAAAGAAAGTCTCACGATATAATATAGTGAAAGAAAACAAAGCATCTGCTGATGTATGGACTTTATATAGTTTATGGATCAGCAGATGTTTTTTATATGGACAATGCAGACCATGACGGATAAAATGTCATGCATGACAAATTTATATATTTATTTTTTATATGCAGTGATATAATACAGGTATCTGCAAAATCTGCAGAAGGAAGGAATAAAAAATCAGGAGGAAAATGAATGAAAAGACATTTAAAAAAAGTAGTATTGGCAATGATCGCATTTGTACTGTGTGGAGTAATGAATGTGACAGGTTCCAATGTAAGTCTGGCAGCAACAGACGTTGAGACGGAGCAGACGGCGGAACTGGAAGCAGCATCAACCGTAAAGCATGTATCAGCGAGAAAACTGTATCATGCAGGTGACTATCTCTACATAGAAACCTCAAAGGGTGTACTTGCGTATAATATGAAAAAACAGACTGCAAAGTATGTTGTAGAGAGTGATGGTGTCAGTGGAGTTTTGGTACACAAAGGATATCTGTATTACAACCTTTATCAGGACAGCCAGATGAGTATCTATAAGATCAAGGCTGATGGAAGTTCAAAGCCAAAACAGATCTGTAAAAATGGAAGACTTGGTTTTATGAAAAACAACCGACTTTATTATGGTCATTCCGGTTTATGTTCTATGAAACTGGACGGAACTGATAAGAAGCGTCACATGAGGGTAAAAGATGATGCAAATGGAAAGGTATTCTATTATAAGGGCAAATATTTCTACAGTGTATTTCCGTATATGACAGAATCCTATTCCGTTGACACAAAATATAAGCATAAAAAGAAATACCCGGCAGGAAATCAAACGGTTTGCAATGCATTTGTCAGAGCTTTTGATGATATGCAGTTTAATGAGAGCCTGACCGTCAGGGGATATCAGTATGGTACTTTGATCAAAAACGGAAAAAGCTCAAATTCCATTTATAAATTTGGAGATTCTTATTATGGAAAGAGTACGGGCAGAACTTCCAAGAAAAAGATCTACCAGTCATTCAAGAAGAAGGTATACGTTCTGGCAGCATGTCCGGGATATATCATGTTTGCGGAAAGCAATCAAAAAGCAAGCTATGAAGATGGAACTGTAAAGATCATCAATGTAAAAGGTAAGGTTGTCGCAACATTAAAGAAGAGTCAGAAATAGAACATATATAAAACAGAAACTATAAAAAAACAAATGCTCTGGCAGAGGTGTGGTTTGCCAGAGCATTTTTTGGATTGTACGATAATGTACAAGCGGAAGGACTGCCACATGGCAGATTCCTGTGTTTTGGTTGTGTTTAGAGATGTGTATTATTATTTATTAAACAAGTGCTTCGCCAAGTGCAGTACAATCAGCAAGACCTGCTTCATCCGGTGTTTCATGGCAGATCAGTGGAGCTGCTGCGAATACAACGCCATCAGCCTGGCACTGAGCTTCCCATGTATCCATCCATTCGCCGCTTCCCCAGCCATATGAACCGAAGATGGCGATCTTCTTACCGTTTAATGCCGGTTCACATTCAGCGAACATTGGCTCAAACTCGCTTTCTTCTAAGACTTCAGCACCCATAGCAGGGCAGCCAAATGCGATCGCATCATAGTTATCTACCATATCTGCAGTAAATTCTGCGGATGTTAAAAGATCACATTCTGCACCTTTTGCTTTTGCACCTTCTGCAACAGCCTGTGCCATTAATGCTGTATTACCTGTGCCACTCCAATATACAACTGCAACCTTACTCATAGTAGGTTCCTCCTTATAATTCATGTATTTTATATTTAGAGATCTCCGCACGAAAATGCTTACGGGAATCCCCTATATTCATTTTGTTATGTGGACGCCATGTGCATAAATACTTATTTCGTTATGCTGATGCTGTTTTCATAAATATTTATGCAGCAACCGTCAACTGCCAGATGGTTCGTCCCTGATGCCAGAGATTTGCATAGATCTCACGGCATTTTTTAAATTTGGCAAATGTTTTCTGGGCCTCACCCAGATCTCCGTATACCTTCCAGTCGCCCATGCCCTTGCAGTTGCTTCCGTGGTATTTGATAAATCCGAGAACATCATTTAACGGGTAGCCAAGGAAGACACCGATCTCATGCGGAAATTCTTCCGAACCATGAAGACGTGTACGAAGCTGTTCAAGCATTTGGTCGATTGTTCCTGCCTGATATCCTGTGCTTACAAGAAAAGAGAGGATCTCCGGTCTTGATAATTCGCGGCCCATAGCATCCGGTCTGTAGACATAGATCAGGGCAGTTTCAGCATTTTCCCGGAGGATCGTGATCCGGATCCCTTTTTTCTGAAATTGTGCATCCCAGACAGCCACACTTTCGTATAATTCTTCTCCGGAAGAAAAACGATAAAGAAACAGGCTGGCAGGTTTTAAGGACGCCAATGTAGGCGAACAATGTGTGATCAAATATTCTTCAAACATAATCTGAAACTCCTGTAACATTAAATCATCAAATGCGACAGTGTTAGTATGTGTCGTTTCAGAGCCGTTCATACAACGGTTAGCCGCACCTAACTCATGGCTGCATTATACGGTGTGTTCTTGTAAAAATCAAGCGAAATACGTGATAGAAATTCTCAATTAATTCGACGTATTTTTGTTGACGACAGTGGCTATAACGTGATATTTTTTAGTTGGTTAGAAAAAACTAACTAAAATCTTGTGAATAGAGGAATTGGATAATGATGAATTATTTAGAAATCGAAAAAGTAATTGGACGAGAGATTATTGACTCAAGAGGAAATCCTACAGTAGAAGCAGAAGTTATTCTTGCAGATGGTACTGTCGGACGTGGAGCTGCTCCAAGTGGTGCATCAACAGGTGAGTTTGAAGCATTAGAGCTTCGTGATGGCGATAAGGATCGTTTTGGCGGTAAGGGCGTTCAGAAAGCTGTTGAAAATATCAACACAAAAATTAATGACGTATTAGTTGGAATGGATGCATCTGATACATATGCTATAGATCAGGCAATGATCAAGGCAGACGGAACAAAGGACAAGTCAAATCTGGGTGCAAATGCAATCCTTGCTGTATCAATCGCAGCAGCAAGAGCAGCAGCTATTTCACTGGATGTACCTTTATATCGTTTCTTAGGCGGTGTAAGCGGTAACAGACTTCCGGTTCCTATGATGAACATTATCAATGGTGGATGTCATGCATTATCATCCGGTCTGGATGTTCAGGAGTTCATGATCATGCCGGTTGGCGCTCCTTCATTCAAAGAGTGTCTCAGATGGTGTGCAGAAGTATTCCATGCACTTCAGGCAATCTTAAAGGAAAGAGGACTTGCTACATCAGTTGGTGATGAGGGTGGATTTGCACCTGCACTTGCATCTGATGAAGAAGCAATCGAGACAATTCTCGAAGCAGTTAAGAAAGCCGGATATGAACCGGGTAAGGACTTCAAGATCGCTATGGATGCAGCTTCATCCGAGTGGAAGACAGGCACGGTTGGCGAGTACAAGCTGCCAAAGGCTGGTACAGTATATACATCAGAGGAACTGATCGCTCACTGGAAGAGACTGGTTGAGAAGTACCCGATCATCTCCATCGAAGATGGTCTGGACGAAGAAGACTGGGAAGGCTGGAAGAAGCTTACAGCAGAGCTTGGCGACAAGGTACAGTTAGTTGGTGATGACCTTTTCGTTACAAATACAGAGAGACTTGCAAAGGGTATCGAGCTTGGCTGTGGTAACAGTATCCTGATCAAGTTAAACCAGATCGGTTCTGTATCAGAGACATTGGAAGCAATCAAGATGGCTCACAAGGCCGGATACACAGCTATCTCATCGCACAGATCCGGTGAGACGGCAGATACAACGATCGCAGATCTTGCAGTTGCTTTAAATACCTGCCAGATCAAGACCGGCGCACCATCCAGATCCGAGCGTGTAGCTAAGTACAACCAGCTCTTAAGAATTGAAGAAGAGCTTGGTGCTTCAGCCGTATATCCGGGTATGAAAGCCTTCAATGTAAAATAATTATTGTCATATATTTTCCTCAAAAAAATATGAATAAATGGTATGGGAGACGTAAGCAATACGCCTCCCATATTTTATATGTAAAATAAGACCTGTAAGTAGAGTTTTTCACTGCCGGGTGGTATAATTTTAAACAAGTCATATTATGTTGAAAAGATTCGATGGTTGTGATTACAGACATCGGATCAGGATAATGGGAGGGCATATGAGTCGAATACTGATCATAATAGCAGTCTTACCGGCATTGATCCTGCTGGGTTTTATATATATGAGAGACCGGAAAGAGAAGCCGCCGGTCAAATTAATGGTATTGCTTCTGGCACTTGGTGCAGGTACGATCATTCCGGCAGCGATTGCAGAATTTATCGGGCAGTTAATCGTTGCACAGACAGATACGGATCATCAGACGATGCTGCTGGTGCTCTGCTTTCTGGTGATCGGAATTGTGGAGGAGCTTGGAAAATATCTGGTAACGGTCTGCACTACATGGAAAAGCAGAGAATTTCAGCACAGCTATGATGGAGTTATTTATATGGTCTGTGCATCGCTTGGCTTTGCTATATTGGAAAATATCTTATATGTTGCTTCAGGCGGAATCGGAACGGGCATCCTCCGGGCATTTACCGCTATTCCACTTCATTGTACGGTAGGTGTTATCATGGGTGCACTTTATGCGAAGGGCAGAGAAGCGGCATATGCAGGTGACCGTGCGGGTATGATCGGATTTATGGCATGGGCATATATCGTGCCGGTATTTATTCATGGCTTATATGACTATCTTGTGATGGCGGCATCGTATGGATATATTTCGGAGGCATGGGTATTCCTGATCCTTGGAGTGATGTATGTACTTTCAATTTTTCTGATCTTTTACTGTTCAGCGCATGACCGCAGAATTGACGGCAGACCGGAGACTGCAGATTATGGGATGTACCGGATGGATTTTCGTAGACCGGGCAGAGGATATTATTATCCAGATCAACCGGATTACCGGGCGGGTTATCCGGGCTATCCGGGTGGTGATACATATGGTCAGGCCGGAGGATATATGCAGAATACAAATTACACCCCATACAATGGTGGTTATACACAGGGGATGAATCAGTATCCGGGTAATGGCTATGTGCAGGGGATGAACCAGTATCCGGGTAATGGCTATGCGCAGGGGATGAATCAGTATCCGGGTAATGGCTATGCGCAGGGGATGAATCAATATCCGCAAACTGGAGTGAATCCATATCGGCAGCAGGAGAATCCCGGATCACAGAATTATTCTCAGAGTTATACGTCGAATGGCACTGGTACGGATTATGGCATGACAGGGTACAACGGACAAGGGCAGAAATAAGACGGGAATTGTGGCAGAAACGCTGAATATGCCGCACGTTTTGATGGAAGATACATATGATGAATATATAGGAATCCATATAGCAGGAACATTTGCCAGGGGGTGAAATGATGAGATTTCACAACATACCGGTTCGCGATATCATGCAGGAAGCAGTCCGCTATGGCGGGGTGATCGTGGACGTTCGTACCGAAGAAGAATTCCTGAGAGGACACATACCGATGGCAGTCAATGTACCATTGTCGGATATCCAGTATGGTAATTATAATCTTCCTAAAAATAAAGTGCTGCTCACATATTGTCAGTATGGAGGCGGCAGTGCATTGGCAGCGAGACTGCTATCGCAGGCAGGATATAAGGTGATCAATACCGTTGGGGGAATCGTACAGTATAAAGGAGCATTGACGAAAAACCGCTGACAGAGGGTGTAACTAGCCATTATGAAAGAGAAGAAAATGTGGTTTGAAAATGAGAATAACAGAATAGATCGATCCCGGACATGACAGAACCTGTTAAGGAAGTGCATGACCGGGATTTTTTTGTTTAATTTACTTGTGGTGGCAGGGGGAAGTATGTATAATATGGACAGGGTAATTGGCGGGTATCACAGGATATTCCGGAGGTACTTATTTTTTTAGAAAAGAAAGGATATAGGGTAAATGAGAAAAAGAATTTTAGGAACGATCATTGCGGCAGGTTTTTTTGCAGTAGCAGCATTTGCAGGGGCAAATGGACTGGCAGAGACACAGGCGGCATGTGAACATTCACAGGTGAAGGATGGAGCCTGTGTGGATTGTAATGATCCGGTAGAATGCATCGAGGTAGAGGATGCAAGTGGAACAGCAAAGGGCACTTATTCTAAACTGGAAGATGCAGCGGCGGCTGCCGGAAACGGTGATATACTGAAGCTTCTATATAATTGTGAGAGTACATCAACATATATTGATGCGGGGAATAAGAATCTTACGATTGATCTGAATAAGAAGGAGTTAAAGGCTGTTCATTTCGATATCATGGGCTCGCTTGTGATAGAAAATGGAGAATATAGTGGCTATATCAGGAATGCAGCGACAGGGAATGAACATACATTAACATTTGAAAATGTGAGAGCAGATCTTACGCAGCTTGGATGGTATGCAAAGGGTGGCATTAAACTGGTAAACAGCAATATAGAACAGCAACATGATGGTGCAGCATTTACAGAATGGTGGCTTGAAAAGCTGCAGATGGATCAGACATCTGTTTATAAGATTACAAATTCGCCAAGCGGACTAAGCAATTATGGGTTGCTTTCATTAGATGAAGCTGTGGGCGGTATTGAGGAATTTCTTCCGGCCGGATACACATTGGATGGACAGCCGAATTCCTATAATACGATATTAGATGAAACAGGCACAAAGGCGAGAAGCGTAGAGCTTCGTTACCGCCGGCTGACAGATGCGACAGTTTCTGTATCCATTGCCCCGACTTCTTATGTATATGATGGAAAAGCAAAAGAGCCAACAGTGACTGTCACATACGATGGAAGAGATCTGACAGAAGGAACGGATTATACCTGTACATTTACAGATAATATCAATGCAGGAACAGCAAGCGTAAAAATAACAGCAAAGGGTAAGACTTATCACGGAGAAACCGTAAAGAATTATACGATCGATAAAGCACCACAGACAGCACCAACCGGTCTTACGACAGAAAATGAAAGTGCAAAAGGGAAAAAGGACGGTTCCATTAAAAATGTTGATGTATCCATGGAATATTCCGTTGACCAGAATGTATGGAAGCCGATCACAGCAAATACGATCACAGGCATTTCTGCCGGTGATTATTACGTCAGATATAAGGAAACAGCAAATTATTATGCATCGGGAGCAACAAAAGTAACGGTTAAAATGTCTGTTCCGGATGGTGGAACAACAGAAGACGTGACAACGGAAGCTTCTACAGATGCAACGACAGAGGATACAACGGAAGCTACAACTACGACAGAAGATCGTACCGATGATACAACGGAAGATGTAACGACAGAGTCAACGGATGATACTCAGGATGAAACGGAAGATGTGACAACAGAATCCGAAGAAGTTGTATCAACGGAGGACCAAACAACAGAGAAAACAGATGCCGATAAGCCGGATGACCAGAAGAACACCGGAGTAAAGACAGGAGATGATTTTGCTATGAAGACAGCAGTTGCAGGTATGATCATTTCACTGGGGCTTGCCGGAATCGTTGTTATAAATAAACGCAGAAAATAAAATCAGAAACAAAGATATAAGAGAAAAGGAGTGCTGGATTTGGACAGAAATGTCTGAATCTGGCACTTGTGATTGAAAGGAAGTATATGAGCAGAATCGAATTGATCGCTCCATGTCATTTTGGATTGGAGTCAGTATTGAAAAAAGAAATCCTGGATCTTGGATATGAGATCGTTCAGGTAGAAGACGGAAGAATTACATTTGCAGGAGAAGAGGATGCGGTTGCAAGAGCAAATATGTTTATTCGTACAGCTGAACGTATCATGATCAAGTGCGGAAGCTTTAAGGCTGTAACATTTGATGAATTATTTGAAGGAACCAAGAGTATTCCATGGGAGCGGTATCTGACCCGTGATGCAAAATTCTGGGTATCCAAGGCTACATCAAATAAGAGCGCACTGTTCAGCCCATCTGATATCCAGTCCATCGTGAAGAAAGCTATGGTAGAACGTTTGAAACAGACCTACCATGTATCATGGTTCACGGAAGATGGAGCAGAATATCCGGTTCGTGTATTTATATTTAAGGATATTGTTACGATAGGACTTGATACATCAGGAATATCCCTTCATAAGCGTGGCTATAGGAAACTGGTTGGCAAAGCACCGATATCGGAAACTCTGGCGTCGGCACTGATCATGCTTACACCATGGAATAAGGATCGTGTACTGGTTGACCCATTCTGTGGAAGCGGAACATTTCCGATCGAGGCAGCTATGATCGGAGCAAGGATCGCACCGGGAATTGACAGAGACTTTTTGGCTTCTGAGTGGGCGAAGGTCGGAGATAAGAAGATGTGGTACAATGCGATCGATGAAGCAAATGACATGATCGACCATGATGTGAAGATGAATATTCAGGGCTACGATCTGGATAATGAAATGGTGAAGTGTGCGATGGAGAATGCCAGAGCAGCGGGAGTGGATGCACATATCCATTTTCAGCAGAGAGATGTAAAGGATCTCAGGCACCCGAAAAAATATGGATTTATCATCACGAATCCGCCATATGGTGAACGTCTCGAGGATTGGGAGGATCTTCCTGAATTATATAAGACGATCGGGGAAAGCTTCAGACGACTGGATGACTGGTCGATGTTCCTGATCACGTCATACAGTGAGGCGGAGAAATATATAGGAAGAAAGGCGGATAAGAATCGTAAGATCTACAATGGTATGATCAAATCATATTTCTATCAGTTCATGGGACCAAAGCCGCCAAAGAGAAAGTGAGACCAAATTGAAAAAGTTTTTGATAGCGGTAGCAGTTGCAATCTTGAGTGTATTGCTTTATCTGGGCTTCTTCCGGCATCCGGATGTGAGCGTGGAAAAGACCGACGGTTCGGAGGCTGCGGCCGAGGCAATGATGAAAGAGATCGTAACAAGTGCAAATGAAAAGGGTGTTACGTTATATATCAATGACAATAAGATCACAGAGGCTGAATATCAGGCATATTTCAGTGATCGGTTACAGTTGATGATCCCAATCGCAGCATTTACCGATAAACTGGATTGTCTGGTAAATGTATATGAAAACGGAACGATCACACTGGCAAAAGGTGACAGCCTTGTTAAAGTTTATGGTGATTCGGATGTGGTAAATATCAATGGAAATGCAATACAGGCAATCGACAAGCCGGAGAAAAAGGATGATATCATCTATGTGCCGGTGAATGAGATCTGCGAGGCATTAAACTACAGCTGTAACATCAATCTGGAGACAAATGCTGCGGTGTTAAAAAAGATTGCCGAGGAAGAAAAGCTTCCGGCTGCATATGACATGAGAGAACATGATCGTGTATCTCTTGTAAGAGATCAGGGTATCTATGGAACCTGCTGGGCATTTGCATCACTTGCAGCACTGGAAAGTACGATCCGTCCGGCTGAAAATCTGGTGTTTTCTGTTGATCATATGGCAATGAATAACAGCTTTAATGTCAGCCCATTTGACGGTGGCGAATATTATATGAGTATAGCTTATCTTGCGGCATGGCAGGGACCGGTGCTTGAGGAAGATGATCCGTATGGTGATAACCAGACGGTAAATGGATTGTCGGCGGTAAAGCATCTGGAAGAAGCCATCATCCTGAAGGACAAGAATTACGAGGCGATCAAATCATCCGTATACAAATATGGCGGTGTGGAAACGGTTATTTACTGTGATATGAAGAATGCAACGAGTAGTTCTTATTACTATAACAGAAACCGCAGTTCCTATTATTATGATGGAGATCAGACGCCGAATCATGACGTGGTGATCGTTGGCTGGGATGACAACTATCCGAAGGAATATTTTAATACAGAACCGGCGGGAGACGGCGCATTTATCTGCAAGAATAGCTGGGGGCAGGATTTTGGTGACGAGGGATTCTTTTATATCTCTTATTATGATACCAATATCGGTATGAATAGCGTAGTATATACGAAGCTTGGAAATAGTGACAACTACGACAAGATCTATCAGTCAGATCTGATGGGCGAGGTCGGAACGATGGGATTTGACGACAGGCCGGAGGCCTATTTTGCAAATGTCTATACGGCTGGAAAGAACGAGACATTAAAGGCAGTTTCTTTCTATGCGACAGGCCCGAAAACGACATATGATGTGTATGTTGTGACGGATTTTACCGATGTATCCGACTTGCAGCAGCGGACAAAGGTGGCATCCGGTGAAATGCAGTACGAGGGTTATTATACGATCAATCTAAATGAGGCAGTACCGCTTCCGGATGACCGGAAATTTGCGGTAGTTGTGCATGTGAATACACAGGATTCCACGATGCCGATCGCAATCGAATATAATAATGATGAGAAAACGGCGAACTTCGATATCACGGATGGCGAGGGCTATATCAGCCTGTATGGCACGAAGTGGTCGAGTGCGGAGCAGGAGAATGACTGTAATGTCTGTTTGAAAGCCTTCACGGATGTGGGGGATTGAATAGAAAAGGAGAAGACAAGATGAAGAAATTGATTTTTGCTACGGGTAATGAGAATAAGATGAAAGAAATCCGCATGATCCTTGCGGATTGTGGATATGAGATCCTGTCGATGAAGGAGGCCGGAATTCAGGCTGACATCGTAGAAGATGGAAAAACATTTGAAGAAAATGCCATTATCAAGGCAGAGGCAATCCGTAAGATGACAAATTGTCTGGTGCTTGCGGACGATTCCGGTCTGGAGGTAGACTATCTCGATAAAGCACCTGGAATCTACTCTGCAAGATTTATGGGGGAAGATACTTCATACCGGATCAAGAATAAAGCGATTATTGACAAGCTTGCCGGTGTACCGGATGAGAAGCGTACAGCAAGATTCGTATGTGCGATCGCGGCTGCATTCCCGGATGGAAAGACCATTACCAGACGTGGCACGATCGAAGGAATCATTGGATATGAAGAACGCGGCGAGAATGGATTTGGATATGATCCGATATTCTTCCTGCCGGAGTATGGCAAGTCCACAGCAGAGCTGTCACCGGAAGAAAAGAATACGATCAGCCATAGAGGAAACGCACTTCGTTTGATAAAGGAAGTTATAAATGAGAATACTGATAATTAGTGATACACATGGAAGAACCAATACGATTCGGGATGTCTTAGATACAGTGGGTGACATCGATATGTTTATCCATCTGGGGGATGTCTGCGGAGATGAAGAATATATTTATGACAATGTAACCTGCCCGATCCACATGGTTGCCGGGAATAATGACTGGACCTCTGATCTTCCGATGCAGGAGGAATTCATGATCGGACAGTATAAGGTATTTATCACGCACGGACACCGGTACAGTGTCCATTATGGAACAGACCGCTTACAGGAGTTGATCAAATATGATGGTTACGATATTGTGATGTATGGGCACACGCATGTCCAGAATCTGGAACGATATGGCGGAGCTTATATCGTAAATCCGGGCAGTCTGGCATATCCGCGTGATGGCATGAATGGCAAATACATGCTGCTGGAATTTGACCAGCATGGAACACCATTTTTTGCAGAAAATGAACTGAAACCGAAACGCCGGATGCGCAGCATATTTGAAGATATGTGGGGCGACCGGGAGGAGTAGAGATTATTAGAGACAAGAAAGAGGTCGGCTGTGAAGAAACGAGAGATTATAGAAGGTGTTATAAAAGACTATGATTTCCCAAATAAGGGAAGCTTTGAACTGGATGGCAAAAAGGTGATCGTGAAGGGAGCACTGCCCGGACAAAAGGTGTCCTGTATGGTATCCAAGGTACGGAAGGATAAGGCAGAGGCACGTCTGTTAGATGTGCTGGAACGCTCTGAGATCGAAGATGCAGTACCACCATGTCCACAGTTTGGTATTTGCGGCGGCTGTGCATACCAGACCATGAGCTATGAGCATCAGTTGAAATTAAAGGCAGGACAGGTGAAGAAGCTGTTAGACGGCGTGATCGATTCGGAGGCACATCCATATGAATGGGAGGGCATCATCGGCTCGCCAGTTACAACTGCATACCGGAATAAGATGGAGTATTCATTTGGCGACGAATATAAGGATGGCCCGTTGGTGCTGGGGCTTCATAAGAAAAACAGCATGTATGATATCGTTCCTGTCTGTAATTGCGTGATCGTAAGCGAAGATTATAACAGGATTGTTTCCTATACGATGGAATTTGCAAGGGAGCATGGACTGTCCTACCATAAGAAAATGCAGCATGTAGGACTGCTTCGTCATCTGGTGCTTCGCCAGTCCAAGACAAATGGCGGACTTCTGGTAAATCTTGTAACCAGCACGGACGGATTAGAGACTCTGGATCTGAATGCATATGTAGAAGGGCTTCTGGCACTTCCGCTTGACGGAACGATCATTGGTATTCTCCATACGGCAAATGATTCTCTGGCGGATGCTGTTGTGCCGGAGAAGGTAACGCTGTTATACGGAAGAGATTATATCGAGGAAGAGGTGCTGGGACTGCATTTCCAGATCTCGCCGTTCTCATTTTTCCAGACAAATACAAAGAGTGCGGAACGACTGTACAGCAAAGCCCGTGAATATGCCGGAGATACCAAGGACAAGCTGATCTTCGACTTATACAGCGGAACCGGAACGATCGCCCAGATGTTATCACCGGTTGCCTCCAAGGTTATCGGCGTAGAGATCGTAGAAGAAGCGGTCGAAGCTGCAAGAGAAAATGCAAAGAGCAACGGACTTGATAACTGCGAATTCATCGCAGGCGATGTCTTAAAGGTCATCGACTCCATCGAGGAAAAACCGGATCTCATCATCCTCGATCCACCGAGAGATGGCATCAATCCAAAGGCGCTCCTTAAGATCATCAACTACGGTGTAGATGAGATCGTCTATATCAGCTGCAAGCCAACCTCTCTCGCAAGAGATCTTGTGACTTTGCAGGAGCATGGATATTATGTGAAAAAGGCATGTGCAGTGGATCAGTTTGTGAATACCGGGCATGTGGAGACGGTATGCCTTCTGTCAAGGAAAGCCCAATAAATCAAAGGTTTCAGCAATTTTTAGAGAAAAATAGATGTGTATTTCTGTTTCCAAAGAGTGGCTATTAGGAAATTGATTTACCTAGGGGGATAAAGGTTTGATAGTTAAAAATTATCTTTTAGCGTAAGGTTATTGTTTAGCGAAAGCAGAAAAATGAAAATAAATGTGAAAAGTCTATTCTATATGAAAATAATATTGGCGCATGGATAGGCATAATGTAGGAAGTGTTAGGAAAAGTGCGTAAATTCAAAGGTGGCAGTCATTATGATTGCCTCCTTTGAATTTGTTTAAAATAATAATTTTATTATTTTAGCAATAGGGTGGGGATAGGTTTTTTGCATTCTCTACTAATGTATGGTGTTAAGACACAAAACTTGGCTATCCCCCTAACCCGTAAACCCCGCATAAATTCGGCATTTGTGCCACTACATATCGCTAAAATTTACATTCTAAAACTGTGCTTAGACGAGGAAATTATTCCCCGTTGTCGTTTCCCTTGTTCAAGGGGGTATTTCAGAAAATGTATAAATTGGCAAAAGAAGCAATAATTCAGCGTAAGTCAATCTTACGGCAAAAGCATAATAAATTGGCAAAAGGAGAAGAAGCCTATGGCATATAAAGAATATAGAGAAATGAAGGTTTATGAATCAAGTGGATATCAGTACAAACAGACACCAAGCATTGTCCTTAAAGGAAAGTGGCTCTCAGAACTTGGGTTTGATATCGGAGAGCCAATTGAGGTGAAGTGTGAGGATGGACGGTTGATTATAACAAAAGCAAATGAAGTATGGTGCGATTAAAGCGAATGGTTATTATGCTTTTTATGATGCGAAACAGTACAAAACAACGTTAAACAATAGAAAAAGTTGAAAAAAATTATTTGTGATGCTATAATCTATCCTGTACTTTTTTGGCCTTTTTGCAAAGAGGAGAAATAAATGGAAAATAAAATTGATAATTATATAGGGTTAGAAGAAACGGCTAATTATTTAGGCGTAAGACCAGCAACTGTCAGAACGTGGATTAAAACTAAAGAATTACCTGCACACAGAATTGGTAAGTTGTGGAAATTTAAACGTTCGGAAATCGATGAGTGGGTCGATAGTGGAAAAAGTGCAAATTAAATTGTTTGAGGTGAACTCATAGATGAAAAAATATCAGTATATAGATTTGTTTTGTGGCTGTGGCGGATTAAGTCTAGGATTTGAGCAGGCTGGTTTTATGCCTAAAGCAGGAATTGATTTTAAAGAGTCTGCAATAAATACTTATAAAAGGCATTTTAAGAATGCAACAGGGCTTTGCATAGACATTTCATCAATGGATGAAGAAACAATAAAAAAGGAATTGGGAAATTTAAGTAAAATAGATGTCATAATAGGAGGACCACCTTGTCAAGGATTTTCAAATGCAAACAAAAATTATGTTGAAGATGATGATCCGAGAAATAGGTTATTTTTTGAATTTATGAAGTTTGTTGACTTAGCGCAACCTCGTGTTGTAGTCATTGAAAACGTACCACAAATTATTACAAAAAATGATGGTTATGCAAAGAAACGAATAACAGAAATTTTTCAAGAACGTAGCTACAATGTGGTTAATGCGATACTTGATGCATCGGACTATGGTGTGCCACAAAAAAGAATGAGAAATTTTTTTATTATAACAAAAGGTACTCCGTTTGATGTCAGCAAAATAAAAAAAAGCTCCAAAAAGGTAACAGTAAAAGAAGCAATTGGGGAGCTATACGAATTTGAAAAACAAGAGCATCAGTCAAATGTTGTTTTAAAGACTCCTCCGGAAACTGCCTATCAACAGTATTTGAGGGCAAGGGAAGGGGTTGTAAGTAACCATGATATCCACTATCCAGCAGAAATTCAACAAAAACGTATTTCCTATGTACCGCAGGGTGGAAATTGGAAGGATGTACCAGAAGAACTGTGGGAAACCAAGCGAACTCAAAAGACTGGAAGAAAAAACAGACATTCATCAGCATACAAAAGGCTAAAGGAAGATGATGTGTCAGTTACAATTGATGCAGGAAATCAACACAGTAATTATTATCACCCAATTTATAATAGAATTCCAACTGTACGAGAAGCAGCGAGAATACAATCATTTCCCGATGATTTTGTTTTTGAAGGTACGATGACAGAGCAGTATTTACAAGTTGGCAATGCGGTGCCACCGCTTCTGGCAAAATGTATTGCAATAGCAATAAAGGAGTATTTACAGAATGAAGAAAAAAATAATTGATTTATTTTGTGGTTGTGGTGGACTTAGTTTAGGTTTTGAACAAGCCGGCTTTGAAGTAGCATACGCAATTGATATGTGGGACAAAGCCATAAAGACTTATAATTATAATCACAAGAATAAAGTGGCAGAATGTAAAGATATACATGATCTGACGAATGAGTATTTACAAGAATTAAAAGAAAATGAAGAAATTGTGGGGGTTATCGGAGGTCCCCCATGCCAAGGATTTAGTAAAGTAGGCACAAGAGATATAAATGATCCAAGAAACCATTTATATTTAGAATATTGTAGAGTGGTAAAAACAATATCCCCAGATTTTTTTGTATTAGAAAATGTAGGTGGATTGCTGACGCTCTGTAAAGGTCTGTTTAAAAATGATATTATTAATAGGTTTACTGAACTTGGATATAATGTTGTTTTTCAAGAAGTTTGTGCAGCAGATTATGGTGTTCCACAAAACAGACACAGAGTATTCTTTATTGGAATGAAAAAAGGAAAGTTTTCTTTTCCTGAAAAAAAACAAAAAATAATTACAAGTAAGGATGCGATTAGTGACTTGTTACCATTAAATACTGATGATGGTCTGGATGAGATGCATGGATATGCGTGTGCACCACAGAATGCATATCAGAAAAAAATGCGTGGAAATCAGAATATGGTTGCCAATCATCAGATTACAGTCCATACTCAAAAAACAATTGACATTATTAGTATGGTGCCAGATGGTGGAACAATTTACGACCTACCAGATGAATATTGGAATGTAAGGAAGTACAGAAAAGGCTTTGAGAGAATGCCAAGCTCAAAACCGTGCCATACAGTCGATACAGGGCATAGAAATTATTTCCATTATTCAGAAAATCGTATACCGACAGCTCGTGAAAATGCCCGTTTACAATCGTTTCCAGATAGCTATGTTTTTCTGGGAACAAAAACAGATCAATATAAAGAAATCGGAAATGCCGTTCCGCCATTGTTAGCGTATAATATAGCCAAAGCAATCAAAGCACAATTATAGGAGGTGCGATATGGATATATTAGTTTCTAGTCCGGGGTCTCCCGGAACAAATTTTACAGATAATGTAAAAGAGCAAATATTACTGATTAGTGATGAACTGGATAAAAATGATGATTTTGCTTCTTTAATGGAATTAAAAAAACATTTGGAAAATTGTGGATTAAATCAGAATTATGCACGTAATATTTTACCTTTTTTACAGAATTGCGGAATTATAAAATATGACAATATAGACACATTTAGGAATAGCGAAATAGTGACTAATATAGGCCGAGCATATGTCGATGTGTTAAAAAGCATAAAAATTGCAAAGAACGAAGAAAAAAGCGAGCTACGGGATGATATACTACAAATATTAGAACAAATTCAGCAAACAATATATTTTCAGTGCCTTACAATTATGATGAAAAATACTGATTGCAATTATGGTATTGATTTTTTTGATGTTATAAGATTTGTTGATATGTATGGTCATATTGATATAACTGAATATATGCTTATACTGTATGAAAGAGAAAAAGATAGTTCAGACTATCTGCAGAATTTGCGTAGTATAGTTGAACAATACCGAAATAACGAGATTGAAATAAATGTAAAGACAAAAACAAAAAACGCTACAGAGGGTGATGGAAAATCTAAAAGTGTAAATTCATTTCCGTATGTAACGGGCAATTTTTGTAAAGCTGGTGTGATGAAAAAAATTGGTGGAAAATTCTATTTTGAAGAAAGTAGAATAGAAGAAATAAAAAGCACAATTAGGGAGGTGGCAGCATGTCGGAATTTAGCGAGGTAGCAAAAAATAGTATTGTATCAAATATTGAGGATATTAAACATAGACTTGGATTAGAAAATGAGGTTGTAAATGTCATAAAACCGGATAATGACATTGAAAAAAAGCCCCAAAATTGCATGGACATCCAGCGAAAGCCGAGAACATGTTGTATACACCCGTTAAATTTTATCATTTATGGTGCGCCCGGAACGGGAAAGACTTATAGTACGGCAGAGTATGCACTTGCCATCATAAACAACAGGGAAGCTGATTTATCAAAGAAAAATGATGTTGAACGTAGAAAAATATTGGCAGAATATAAACATTACATTCAAAATGGGCAAATAGTATTTACTACATTTCATCAAAATTATGGTTATGAGGAATTTATACAGGGATTAAGACCGGATCCAGATAGAGATGGAATATCTTTTAGGACGGTTGATGGAGTATTTAAAAAATTAGCTGATGTAGCTATTGAAGATAATGAGAACAATTATGTGATTATTATTGATGAAATTAATCGTGCTAATATATCAAAGGTATTTGGTGAACTTATAACATTAATAGAAGAGGACAAGCGTTGGGGGGAATTGAATGAGGCATGTGCCACGCTTCAATCAGGAGATATTTTTGCAGTTCCCAATAATTTGTATATTGTTGGAACAATGAATTCTGCAGATAAATCTATATCTCTTATTGATGCCGCTTTGCGCAGAAGATTTTCTTTTATAGAGCAAAAACCTGATGAATCATTAATTGAAGATGAGCTTCTAAGAAGTGTATTTTGCTCGCTAAATACAAGACTTGTATCAGAACTTGAAAGTACGGATTTATTAATAGGACACTCGTACTTTATAAATAAGAAAAAAGAGGATTTATGTAAAATTCTTAATACAAATATAATACCATTGTTATATGAATATTTTTATGATAACCGGAAAAAGGTTAATAATGTTTTGACAGAAGCAATTAAAAACACAGAAATAGAAATAGTAGATGATAAAATAGGACGACTAAGCGTTAAAAATAAAGGATAGATATTATGGTAATTAACAGTTATGAGAATTCATACATAAAATTTAATTCTCTTCCTGCATTGTGGCAGTCGCAGAATGCTTTGGATGAACTGGCTGATTTTTTACAACAAAACTGGGAACAAAGATCTGTGTTTTATGAGGATGGTGCTGTCACAAGTAAGCAGCAGTTTCTTACGTTCACCGGACAACGAGGAATAAGAACAAAGAATTATATTGGGACAATTGTATTTAAAGGTGAACAAATTAACATTTTCCCAAAAATGTTTAGGGAAGATGCTGAGGATAATGGAACCGAAAATTTATCCCAAAAACACCTTATGAATAATTTGATACATTGGCTGGAGTATTGCCGTAAAATCGAATATCCGTTTATTAGTATCACAAGCGCATTAGAGGATACAGAGGATTTAAGAGAGTTATTTATTACGTTGTATATAGGTTATGTTAGAAGTGCAATAGAAAGAGGACCCTACTATCAGTATGTAGAGATAACGGAAGACTGTACTGGCATAAAAGGAAAGTTTGATATTAAGGACTACTATATTAACAAAATCCCTAATGGTCAAATTAATAGATTTAGATGTTCATATTCGAGATTTGAATACGATAATAAAGTTAATAGAATTATTAAGTATACATGTAAGTATATAATGAATTCCACAACTTCCAAAAATCAAAAAGAAATTAGAAAAATTTTAACACGACTGGATGAAGTGGATGATGTACCTTGTAGTCCTTATGATTGCAATAATATCCGATTAAGTAAAATGCACAAGCATTACGGTATTGTATTAAGCATGAGTAAAATGTTTCTTTTAAACAAGTTGTCAAATTATACTGTGGATAATAATGAGTCATTTTGTTTTTTATTTCCGACAGAACTGTTATTTGAAGGCTTTGTGGGAGGATTTATGCAAGATGTACTTAATGAATATGGAGCTAAAGTTAAGCTGCAGCAAAGTGAGATGCATTTAATAGAGAGTGTGCTATATGGTACTCGATCACTGGGAGCAGCTTTTACAATGAGACATGATATTTTGGTAGAATACAAAGAAAAAATATTTATACTTGATACAAAATACAAACAGGTTTCTAGATTTGAAGGCAATGATGAGGAAGTGATGCGAGTCGTAAGTGAGGAACCTAAGCAAACTGACATTTATCAGGTTTGTGAATATGCAAGGAAAAGAGGCATACAGGATGCGTATTTGTTATATCCAATGTACCGTTATGAGGAAAAAGAACCTATATTTCCGATAGGAATAAGTTCAAGTCCAAGTGGGGATATTCGAATTCATTTCATTAGAGTACCATTTATTTTTGAGGAAGATGATAAAAAAATGAAAGAACAGTTAAAAGATATACTTTTAGACATAATTGGTATTGGCGAATTGTAAAGGACGGTGATTTGATGGTTATATGTCCAAAGTGCAGATCAACAAAAACAGTACCAATACTATATGGATATCCTTCACATGAGGCTTTTGAAGCCGCAGAACGGGGAGAAATTCTCCTCGGAGGGTGCGAGCTGATAGATGATATGCCACATGAGGATTATGGCTGTCTTGAATGTAGATACCGCTGGTCAAAAGAACTGCTTCCAGCAACAAAAATTACCAAGATACGATATAAGGTTGTTGAAAATGGTCTGTGTACATTAGATAGTCGGAAAGCATGGGTATATGAATTCTATCCTGACGGAAAGTGTATAGAATATTTATATCAGGGACAGAGCCGGAGATATCAATTAAAAACAGAAGAAAAGGTATCCGACAAAAAGTTTTATAAATTAGCATGCAGTCTTCAGAAAATTATTGGAGCTCCATTGTGGGAGAAGAATATTGTAGAAGGGTATGTGTGCGATGGATGCAGTTATGATCTTCAAATAACTTATGCAGATAAAAGGAAAGAAATCATCAAAGGGGATGTAGCGGGCGGAACATTTGATTCCATATTGGATAAGTTCGTCCACAGCATATTTACTAAATAGATGTTAATGACTATTGACAACAGAACAAATGTTCGATATAATAAGCCTAGGTTCGCTACCTAAGGTTATTAATGTTAAACAGTGACAAAATTGACACCAAGGTTAGGTCAGCCTGACTTTCCCTTAGCTGGCCTTCAATTTTTATATGGAGGCGATAACGTGGTTACCAAGCTGGAAGTGGGCGATAAGGCTTATATTGTAGAGAGCAATCGCATTGTCAGAGAAGTTTTTATACTAAAGAGAAGTAGAGATTTTTATACCGTTCGATTTGCTGAAAATGCATCAGGAGGTATACAACTTAGGGCAAGTAGGCTTTTTGTTTCAGGTGAAGATGCCGAAAGCAGTATACCTAAGAAACTAGTACAGAAGAGAACAGGATTTCGTTCTCCGTATGATTATCTATAGAAATGGGGGATAGCATATGGGAGAGCAGATTCTTAAAGTTTCATGTCCGTGCTGCAAAAACGGCAGATTATTTGATGTAATGCCTGATACTGAAGGTACTATCCAGATAAAATGTCCGTGCTGCAGAAAAATAATACAGATATCATTACATAATAAAGAGATTCGTACTGAGCGAATAGGTGCATGAAAATCATAGCAACCAATGCCTGACGAAGCATTAGATACTTTCTTTTGCTTTGTCAGGTTTTTTATATTTAGCGTCTTGACAATTCCAATCACATGACGTATATTAAATTCACATGATATGTGAATGATATTAACAGCGATAGTTAATTGAGTTAAAAAGGAGGATAATATGGTAATACAGAAAGCCCTACTGGCTTTGAGTGATGTAGCCAGTTTATGTGGTACAAGTAATAGTAACGTGTCAAATTGGAGAAAAAGAGACGCAAATTTTCCAGTTCCATTTGCTGAAACATCCGCAGGACCAATTTGGAAAGCTGAAGACATTGTTGAATATTTGAGACAGAAGAATGAATATGACATTATTTCTACAGGAAATCTTGAGACAAGAACAATTTCTATTATAGGAAGAGCACGGAGTGGTAAGTCTTTTTTAATCTCTCGTCTTGTTTGGGATAGAACAGGATTTGTAAAACTGTTCTGTGGAAATAACAGTGATAAAACTGTATGCCCAATTAACATTAGAATCTCAGAGTCGGTAACATTGGAAAGCTTTGTATTTCATACGAACTTCAATTCTGTTTATGTTGATGCTGATTCAGAAACAATAGCAGCACTTAGGGAAAAGGTCACAAATCTGGTTGATCACGCATACAGTCAGGAAGATGTTGAGAAAATGCATGACATCGAAAATGTGATTAGGGAAATCCAAACTATTGAAAATGATTACCCAGATAAGAAGAAGGTGTCTGTTTACATTGATACATATCAAAAGCCGAGTTCATTTAGCAAGGATTTGTTAAGGGAATGTGGTCTGGGCAGTATTCAGATAGTTGATACACCGGGAGTTTCAGGTAATGTAGAAGCCGAACGTATTGCAAAATCTGATTTGTATATTTTTTTGATAAAACCAGATAACAGAGATGAGGCGCAAACAATCAAGAAGATAGTCACACAGGTCAAGGCAGATGTAGCAACTAGCAAAGTAGCGTTTTTGTACAAGAAGGAAGGTTTTTTCTTTACACAAAAAAAATATGATGATGCACGCATTAGTGTAAAGAATGATATGTCTGCCTTTTCAGAGCTGTTTTCGGATTTGAAAGGCAGTATTATAGCAACCGAGTTGGATATACTCGATCCGGCAGCTCATTGCATCCTTTTCCCTACGATGGATGAAGAAGATACAAGCTTACCGGAAGAACTCTTTTTACAGGACATCAAATCTAAATTTGTGGCTGCATTTTTACCAGAAGATGAACAGCGGGAGGATGAGGAGATTAAATGTATATTTGAAGAGTATGAAAACTTGGCGAGGGAGTTTGCCATTAGTATTATGAAGAATATACCACATCATACTCTTGGAAATGGGGTTTCTAACTATGATGCAGAAGATATGGAAAAGGAAAACCATGATAGGGTAATGACGAAAGATTCTTACAGACTGCACAACGATTTGAATGTGGCATATAGAAGAGAAATAAATCTCTTGGATAATTATTTTTCAGGTTTTAAAGCAGAGGAATATCCTGAGGAATGGCAGCAGAAAATCATCAAGTATATATATAAAAGATTAACTCAAAGCGTAAGAAATGACAGAGGTTTGGGTGTTGGTTCTCATCCTTGGGAAGAACGTCCGGCAAGAACCATGCTTGTTGAAGAAGCTATTATAGCTGACAAGATACTTGAAAGCATCCAAGGAAAAAATGATTGGATGAAGAATGAACCATACAGAAAAGCTTTCAAGGACAGCAATATATCAAGCGCTACATGGAATTGCGTAGGATGTACCAACGATCCTGACGGAATCATTAAATTGGAGATAGTTAAAAATTGTTTAGAAAATATAAAGGTTTCATCAAGGCAAAATATGGTACTTTGCAGATATGTGGGAGGTTTAAGAAAGCTGGCACAATATAAAATTTTGTTATTAACTGGAACGGATGAACGTGAGGCAATGAATGCACTCAAGGAAATGCCATTTTAGGATGGGGGGTGATTATGTGAGCAATATTATCAGACAAATAATTCATAAACAGCTCAGATGTCCCGTGTGTGGATTTAAGAGACTGATAGATGCGGACGCTGATAATGTATCCGAACTTGTGCCTGAAGGGAGTATGATCGCTGGGTTTAAGGCGGATTACTTTCAGAAGTGTCCGCAGTGTAAGAATCAGATCGGAATCAGTAAAATAGGATAATACCTGTACAGAGCACGATGCAAGATGACATACGAGCCTGACAAGTAACTTTTTTAAGTTACTTGTCAGGCTCTTTTTTTTATTCATGCTCCTGACTATGAAACACGGATGGCTATCCTGATTGTCAGACAATAGATTTTCGTTTGTGCAAAAAATGTTGACAGCAGCACATGTGGTACTGTCTTGGAAATGACATATCTGGATAGACATAGATTGCTAAAAACTTTTTACATATACAGAAGGGCAAATAAAAAGCACGGTATATACAACCGGGCAGGCATTCAGGCAATAAAAAATAAGGTTGGAGAGCCACAAATAAAATTTTGACAATTATTTTTAATGGTGCAAAAAGTCTGCACCTTTAAAAAATATCTTTAAGTCACAAAGCAAGAAACGAAGGAAGGAGGTGAGCGAGAGATGGCTAAGAAAAGTATGACACCAAGCGAACGCAGAGAAGCGATTCTTAAGGTTCTGAGTCAGAGAAGACAGGAAAAAATCGACAATCTGGCATTTGAGTTTGATGTTTCAGTCCGGACAATCAAGAACGATATCGAAGAGCTGACTCTCGCTCATCCGATTGAAACAGTTCGTGGAAGATATGGCGGAGGGGTAAGAGTTCCAGACGGATATTATGTCGGTCGCAATTACCTGAAACCAAAACAGCAGAAACTGTTAAAGAAACTCCAGTCAACACTTCAGGGTGACGACCTTGAGGTAATGAACAGCATCCTCCGTGATTTTGCTTTGTAGAACATTATTGACGAGTACCCACGGCCGTGAGAGCCGAATGTGAAAGGATGATTTTATTATGAAAAAGAAAATTTTTATCTGCAGCCCTTATCGGGGCAGAGTCGAGGAAAACAAAAAGAATGCAGTGAGTTACGCAAGAATCACTGCCATGTCAGGTGACGTTCCAATCGTACCTTCCCATCATTCCTCGATGACAATATCCCAAACGAGAGAATGACAGGCGTCGCAATGGGTCTTGAACTCATGGATATGTGCGATGAGGTGTATGTGTTCGGTTTCGACATCACGGAAGGCATGAAGTTTGAACTCGACCATGCAAAAGAAACAAGGAAGCCTGTAAGGCTTTATGATACAGATTTCAATTCCGTGAATATCAAGACCATTCCCGTGGATGAACGTGCGGATGCCAGATACAAGGGCATCATCAGAAATCTGAAGGTGTTGAGGTAGGAGATCCGCCATGTCAGCAGTCAATGTCCGTTGCGGACTGTATCCGGGTGACCGTCTTATGATCACTGCCGGAAAGAAAAAGAAGAGAGCAACTGTAGTAAAGGAGTACCCGTTCCATATTCTGACGGACTGGGGAAAGTACAAGTCCAGCGTAAACAAAATCGATGTGTATACAGGTGATGTGAAGCTGGCACGCATTTGAAAGGAGAGAACACCATGAGTGAGGCATTGTTATTAGTGGCCGAGGGCTACGAGCAGATTGCTGCCGGAATCAGAAAGATGGTTGCAGCACAGAAAGATACACCAAAGAAAGAGGAGAAGCCTGTGAAGAAGGCAGAAAAGAAGGGAACTCCTGTGGAAGATACACCGAAGGATGAAGCTGTCCCGAAGGAGAAAACGGTGGACAGAAAGACGGTCCGTGCTTTCCTTGCGGACAAGTCCAGATCAGGAAAGACATCGGAAGTCAAGAACCTGATCGAGCAGTTCGGATTCCAGAAGCTGTCAGATGTTCCTGATGATAAACTGCCGGAACTGTATGAGAAAGCGCAGGTGCTCTAATGGGCGGACATGCAAGGTTCTCCCCATCGTCCGGTAAAAGACGTCTGGAATGTCCTCCATCGTTACTGTTGGAGGAGCAGTTCCCGGACGAAGAATCTCCCTTCGCAGCAGAAGGGAGTGCTGGGCATGCGATGGCAGAGTACCTCATCAATAAGTATCTGAAGAAAAGGACTAAAAGACCTGTATCCGATTACTACTCAGATGAACTGCTGGAAGCAGTGGATGATTACGTGGAATATAACATCACCCAGATCGAACAGGCAAGGAAGGACTGTGATGAACCATTCATCGAAGTGGAGCTGAAGGTCAGCCTGGCACACAGAATCAATGATTGTTTCGGTACTGCAGATATGGTGGTGGTCGATTCCCATAAGATTCATATTATCGACCTGAAACTCGGCAAGGGTGTGGTGGTCGATGCAGAACAGAATGTCCAGCTTATGATCTACGGACTGGGGGTTCTGGACATGCTCGGTTTCTTATATGAGATCGACACGGTGGAGCTTACCATTGTCCAGCCGAGGATCGAGCATTTCTCCACTTGGGAGATATCAGCCGGGGAGCTGCTTGCATGGGGAAAGGATGTCCTTGAACCGGGAGCAGCAAAGGCTCTTTCAGGCGAGGGAGAGTTTAAAGCTGGAGACCACTGCCGATTCTGCAAGGCAAGATTTACGTGCCGTGCAAGGGTAGAGGAATATTTAAAACTTGCACAGATGGAATTTGCCGAGCCGGCCCTTATGTCGGACGAGGAAATTGCAGAAGTCCTTTCCAAGGCAGATGCGCTGAAGAAATGGGCAGAGGAGGTTTACACCTATGCTCAGAATGAAGCAGTCACAAATCATAAGGAATGGCCGGGATTTAAACTGGTGCTTGGAAGGAGCAACCGTAAATATACGGATGAAACGGATGTCGCAGAGGCAGCCAAGAAAGCCGGATATACGGACATCTATAAACAGAGCCTTATCGGTATCACTGAGATGGAAAGAATGATGGGCAAGAAAAAATTTAATGAAATTCTGGGAGCCTTTGTGTATAAGCCGGATGGCAAGGTCACACTGGTGCCGGATTCAGATAAAAGAGAAGCATATAAAACAGCAACCGCTGAGGCGGATTTTAAGGAGGAAACACTATGAGTAATACAAATCCAACAAAAGTAATTGTTCCATGCAGACTGAGCTATGCACACCTTTGGGAGCCGGACTCCATCAATGGTAGCGAACCGAAGTATTCCGTATCCTGCATTATTGACAAGGATAATACGGAGATTATTGCCAAGATTAAAAAGGCAATCGAGGTGGCAAAGGAAGAAGGCAAAGGCAAGTGGGGCGGCAAGATTCCGGCAAATCTTAAGACACCACTCCGTGACGGAGACATCGACAGACCGGAAGATGAGGCATACGCTGACAGTATGTTTTTAAATGCCAATTCCAAACAGGCACCACAGATTGTGGACAGACAGGTACAGCCTATCCTTGACCAGAGTGAGGTGTACTCTGGCTGCTATGGAAATGTGTCTATCATATTTTACGCTTACAACAGCAATGGTAATAAGGGTATCGCAGCAGGACTTGGAAATGTACAGAAGTTAAGGGATGGAGAGCCGCTCGGTTCCAGAACAAGTGCGAGCGATGATTTCGAAGCCGTGGATGGAGAGGATGACTTCCTCGCATAAAACACACAGATTTATTTGTAGGGGGCGGAGGCATGGCTTCCGCTTCCCTTATATGAAAGGATGGAACGATGTCAGATATAAGAACAGAACTTGAGGATATAAAAGAGTATATTCCAGTCAATACATATAAGACCATCATCGGTCAGATAAAAGCCGGACATGAGGATGCTGCAAGAGTCGGTATCGAAAGAATAAAGATAAAGGCAGGTGTTGGCAGATGCCCGGAGATGAAATAAGGGCTGCCCGTAAAAAGGCTGGTATGACACAGACGGAACTGGCAGAACGTCTCGGGGTATCCAAAGGGACAGTGGCAATGTGGGAGTTAAACCAAAGGTGTCCGTCTGTGAAGATGCTGCGGAGAATCTGCATTGTACTTGGGACCACACCTGACAGCATATTGGGATTCTGTAAATCCAAGAAAGGAGCAGCGAATGGAAACACTGGCGATTGATATAGAAACATATTCGGATGTATCACTGCCGGACTGCGGGGTACACAGATATACCGCATCCGACCAGTTTGAGATACTTCTGTTTGCATATAGCGTGGATGACGGAAATACACAGATTGTTGACCTTGCATCCGGAGAGGAACTGCCGGCCGATGTGATGAAAGCACTCACGGATGATTCCGTGATAAAGACAGCATATAATGCCGTGTTCGAGAGAACCTGTATAAATAAATATTTTGGTCTTTCACTAAAGCCGGAAGCGTGGAGATGCACGCTCATTCAGGCATCCATGCTGTCCCTTCCATTATCTCTAGAGGGTGTCGGGGCTGCACTCCATCTTGATAAGCAGAAGATGGGAGAGGGTAAAGACCTGATCCGTTATTTCTGTATGCCGTGCAAGGCAACAAAATCAAATGGCGGGAGAACGAGGAATCTTCCAGCAGATGCACCAGATAAATGGGAACTGTTTAAGACTTACTGCATCCGGGACGTGGATGTGGAAAAACAGATAAGACAGAAACTCCTGAAGTTCCCAATATCAGACAGGGAGCAGGAATTGTACTGCATGGACCAGAGGATAAATGACAGAGGCATCATGGTGGATCCGGAGCTTATCACACATGCAGTGGCTTGTGACCTTCTGTATAAGGAAACGGCAACGAAGAAGGCATATGAGATATCAGGGCTGGAGAATCCAAACAGCGTGGCACAGCTTAAGGGATGGCTTGCACGAAAAGGCATCGAGATCGATTCCCTTGCAAAGGCAGCCGTGGAGGAACTGGTGGAGAACACGGACGGTGATGTAGCGGAAATGATGAAGCTGCGTCTTGCCCTGTCAAAAACGTCAGTCAAAAAGTATGAAGCTATGGAACGTTCTGTCTGCCCGGACGGAAGGGTGCATGGATTACTGCAGTTTTACGGGGCCAACCGCACGGGCAGATGGGCCGGAAGACTGGTACAGATTCATAACCTTCCACAGAACCACATGGAAGACCTGGAACTGGCACGTTCCATCGTAAAAGAAGGCAGATATGACCTGGTGGAGCTTTTGTATGATTCCACACCGGATGTGCTGTCGGAACTGATCCGTACCGCATTTGTTGCAAAGCCGGGATGCAGATTCATCGTCAGCGATTTTTCTGCAATTGAGGCAAGGGTCATGGGCTACCTTGCTAGGGAGGGATGGGTCATGGAGGAGTTCCGTGGTGCCGGAAAGATCTATGAGCAGACGGCATCGAAGATGTTCCATATCCCGATTGAAGAGATCACGAAAGGAAGCCCGTACCGTGCAAGGGGAAAGGTGGCATCGCTTGCCTGTCAGTATGGCGGTGCGGAAGGTGCGCTCATCAGCATGGGAGCACTGAACTTTGTGGAAGAGGATGAACTGAAAGGCCTGGTGCAGTCATGGCGGACAGCCAATCCGCACATCGTGAATTACTGGTATGAGATCGACGGTGCGGTAAAGGTTGCCGTGAAAGAGCGGAAGATGACAAAGGTCGGAATGGTTACGGTATATTACCAGTCCGGGATGTTAAAGATCGCACTGCCGTCCGGAAGGGTGCTGTCCTATGTAAGACCGAGGATGACCGTGAATCGCTTCGGCTCGGAAAGTGTCAGCTATGAAGGAATCGGCACGAACCGCAAGTGGACAAGGATCGAATCTTACGGTGCAAAATTCTGTGAAAATATCGTCCAAGCAACCGCAAGGGATGTGCTGGCAGAGGCAATGCTCCGTCTGGAAAAGAAGGGATTTGATATTGTGTGCCACATCCATGATGAAGTGGTGCTTGAAGTGCCGGAGGGGTCATCCTCGGTGGAAGAAGTAAATGAGATCATGGCGGTATGCCCTGACTGGTGTGAGGGGCTTCCGCTTAAGGCTGCTGGATTTGAAAGTCCGTTTTACAAGAAAGATTAGGAGGAACTTATGGGAGGATGCAACAGGGAAGGGTATCCGGATCCGACCGCAGGTATTGCAATCGGACGGGTCATGAAACACGAAAAGCGTAAAAAGAAGGAGGTAAAGAAGGATGTTCGTTTCGATCGGAAACTCAAGAATGGACAAAAAGTTTAACTGCACGGATATGACATATGAAGATTTTGTCAGCCGTCTGTCCAAGACAAAGCATACTGCAGAAACAATGGAGCAGTATAGGAAGATGCCGAAGGGACAGCAGGACAATATCAAGGATGTCGGAGGCTTTGTACTTGGAAAGCTGAAGGGCGGACGGAGGAAGAAAGACTGCGTGATATCCAGATCCGCCATCACGCTTGACATGGATTATGGGACACAGGGCATCATTGATGAACTGGAAATGTTCTTTGACATGAAGATGGTGGTGTATTCCACCCATAAGCATACACCGGAAAAGCCGAGACTGCGTATCATCATATTCCTGACAAGGGATGTGACTCCTGATGAATATGGTGCGGTCAGCCGTATGCTTGCATCGGATATCGGCATTGAACTTTTCGATGATTCCACCTATGAGCCTTCCAGACTCATGTACTGGCCGAGCACTTCAAGTGACGGGGAGTATGTGTTTCAGGAGATCGATGGGGCAGAAGTGGATCCGGATGAAGTGCTGGCACGTTATAAGGACTGGCATGATGTATCCGCATGGCCGGTAAGCAACCGTCAGGCATCCGTGGTACAGAGGGATATAAAGAAACAGGCAGATCCGCTTTCCAAGGACGGACTGATCGGGGCATTCAACCGGACATATACGGTGACACAGGCCATCGATAAGTTCATCCCGGATGTGTACAGACATTCGAGGGCAATCCCCGGAAGATATGATTATATCCCGGCAGACTCGGCAGCCGGAGTCGTTGTCTATGATGACCTGTTTGTATATAGCCATCATGCAACAGACCCGTGTTGCGGAAAGCTGATGAATGCGTTTGATGTGGTAAGGCTTCATAAATTCGGTGATAAGGATGCAAGGGCAGCCGAAGGGACAGAACCGGGAAAACTCCCGTCCTTTAAAGCCATGCAGGATTTTGTATCTGCAGATGAAGAAGTAAAGAACACGCTTGCAAAAGAAAGACAGGAGCTGGCAGTACAGGAATTTTCCGCAGAGCCGGATGAGGACTGGCAGAATAAACTGGCACTCGACCGCAGGGGAAACATCAAGGACACACTGCAGAACATTGCACTAATCATCCGCAATGATGAGAACTTCAAAAATATCGTATACAACGAGTTCAAGGATACCATTGATGTCATCGGTCCGCTTCCTTGGAAACAGGTAAAGCCGGGATGGAATGACTCAGACCTTGCCAATGCAAAGGTGTATTTCGAGAGGGTGTACGGGATCTGGTCGCCGACCAAGTTCAAGGATGCACTGCTTGCAGTAGTGTCTTCCGACAGGCTTTATCATCCAATCAAGGATTATTTTGCAACGCTTCACTGGGACGGACAGGAGCGTATCGATACACTGCTCATCGACTACTTTGGCGCAGAAGATACACCTTACACGAGGGCGGTCATCCGCAAGACACTGGTGGCTGCGGTAGCACGTATCTATAAGCCAGGAGTGAAGTTTGACTCTATCCTCGTGCTGAACGGTCCGCAGGGAATGGGAAAATCAACCTTTTTTTCCATACTCGGAAAGCAGTGGTTTTCGGATTCCTTATCCATTTCGGATATGAGGGATAAGACTGCTGCCGAGAAGCTGCTCGGCAACTGGATCCTCGAAATCAGTGAGATGAACGGTATCCGCAAGACCGAGGTCGAGGTAGTGAAGTCCTTTGTCACCCGTCAGGATGATAAGTTCCGTCAGGCATACGGTGTAAATGTGGAGTCCCACCCAAGAAAATGTATCATTGTGGGAAGCACCAACTCTGAAGGTGGATTCTTACGTGACGTGACCGGAAACAGAAGATTCTGGCCGGTGCATGTGCCGGGAACGGGAAAGCACCATCCGTGGCAGCTTGACTGTGTCGATCAGATCTGGGCGGAGGCAATCCATCTGTATAAAGAAGGCGAGGAGCTGTTCTTAAAAGGTGCGGAGGCAGAAGAAGCCTATAAGATGCAGCAGGAGGCAATGGAGTCGGATGACCGTGAGGGCATCGTGCAGGATTATCTTGACAGGCTTCTGCCGGATAACTGGGCATCGATGGACATCTACCAGAGAAGGGCATTCCTCGGAGGCGGTGAGTTTGAAACCGTAGGTGTAAAGGGAACGGTCGTGCGTGAGCGTGTCTGCATCATGGAGATATGGGTGGAGTGTTTCGGTAAGGAACGCCAGAACTTAAAGAAGGCGGATTCCTATGAGATCGAAGGCATCTTAAACAAGATCGGGGGATGGAAGAAGTATGATTCCAACACCACCGGAAAGACCAAAGTCCCCCTTTACGGAGTGCAGAAGACTTTTGTGAGAATGGATGAGAAACCACAGGAAACCCGTTAGGCGGTTTCCGAGGTTTCCCAAATGCAGATGGGCAACGGTAGTTGGAAACCGTGCTGACACCTTGGAAAATAAGGGGTTGCGGTCTGTAGTTTCCCAGTTTCCCATTAAATCCAGTTGAGAATTAAAAATAAAGATAGAAAGAGCAATTCATGTGTATATGCGCGTATAGGAGTAAACGGCATAAGGCAACCGCAATCGGCAAAGGAGGTATCAGGTTTTGCTAGAAAGTACAGTAGAAAGACATTTAAGGGAAGAGGCAAAAAAGCGTAACGGCCTGGCATTAAAATTTGTATCACCCGGTATGAATGGAGTGCCTGACCGCATCGTTCTGATGCCGGACGGAAAAATGGCATTTGTGGAACTGAAAGCACCGGGAAAGAAACCAAGACCGCTTCAACTGAAAAGAAAGAGGATGCTTGAGAGGCTTGGCTTTCCTGTTTATGTAGTTGATAACATTGATCAGATCGGAGGAATCTTAGATGAAATACAAGGCACATGATTACCAGCAGTATGCTACGGATTTTATAATCACACATCCCGTGGGCTGCCTGATCCTCGACATGGGGCTTGGCAAGACGGTAATAACACTTACGGCATTGTGGCTGCTGCTGTTTGATTATTTTGAAGTAAGGCGGGTGCTGGTGATCGCACCAAAACGTGTGGCTGAGACCACATGGCCGGCAGAGATAAAAAAGTGGGAGCATCTTTACGGCATAACATTTGCAGTGGCAATGGGAACTGCAGCACAGAGAAAAGAAGCACTTCTGTCAGGAGCAGATGTGACCATCATCGGAAGGGACAATGTTTCATGGATGACAAAAAATATGTTTTTTGATTTTGACATGGTTATCATTGATGAGCTGTCGAGCTTCAAGTCCCCAAAGGCACAGAGGTTCAAAGACCTGAAAAAAGTAAGGCCGATGGCAAAGCGGGTGGTCGGACTTACCGGAACGCCGGGAAATCTTATGGACCTGTGGGCGGAGATAGGAATCCTTGATATGGGGCAGAGGCTTGGGAGATTCATCGGTGGATACCGTGACAGGTTCTTTGTTCCGGATAAGCGTAACCGAGAGATCATCTTTTCCTACAAGCCAAGGGAAGGTGCGGAAGAAAAAATATATGAGCTGATCTCCGATATCAGTATTTCCATGAAGGCTGTTGATTATCTTGATATGCCGGAGTGTGTGTGCAACCGGGTATCTGTTTCCATGTCGAAATCCGAACAGGCTCTTTATGACAGGATGGCAGATGAGATGATCCTTGAATACGGAGAAGGACAGGATATCGATGCGGTAAATGCAGCAGCACTTTCCAACAAGCTCCAGCAGATGGCGAACGGTGCTGTCTATGATGAATCCGGCAATGTCAGAAATATCCATGAGAGAAAACTGGATGCTTTGGAAGACCTTATCGAATCGGCAAATGGGAAACCGCTTCTGGTTGCGTACTGGTTCAAGCATGACAGGGAGAGGATATTAAAGAGATTTCCGGCAAGGGATATCAATACAAAGAAAGACATTGATGACTGGAATGCCGGAAAAATCCCCGTTGCACTGATCCATCCGGCATCGGCAGGACATGGACTGAATCTTCAGGAGGGCGGTTCAACCATTGTATGGTTTTCGCTTACATGGTCCCTTGAGTTATATCAACAGCTTAATGCCAGACTTTACAGACAGGGACAGAAACACACGGTTGTCATAGAGCATCTGGTAACGGACGGGACGGTCGATGAGGATATCCTCCGTGCAATCGAGAGGAAGGACAATACACAGAATGCAATGATAGAAGCAGTAAAGGCAAGGATTGGAGGTATGGCGGATGACGGCAGAAGTAATGATGAAGGAATATAAGAACATGAAAAAGGAACTGACCGTGACTGAGTTCCAGCTCCGTCAGTTTCAGGGAGTGAGCGAACAGGACATGATCGATTCCATGCTCTATTCCCACCTGGAAGGGGAAAGGGTGCAGACCAGCACTCTTTCCGATAAGACGGCAAACATAGCAATCAAATTCAGGGGAGCAATCGAAAGGGAGAATGACGAGTGGTATGAATTCCTTTTCCACAGATATATGTTCCTGAAGGAAGAACTGGAATTTTTTGAGCATGCGGTAAGCAGACTGGAAGAAAAACATAGATGCATCATCACGGATCTTCTGGATGAGGATATGACATGGGACATCATGATGGACAGATACCATGTGAGCCACACGATGATAGCAAAGTACAGAAAAGCAGCATTAAAGGAACTTGATAAACAGTATGAACTTAGGGACAGACAGGTGGAAGCCTTTGTTCTCGGATAGGAGGTTTTATGTGTAAGCGTGGAGATATTTACTATGTGGATTTTGGAGAGAAGGCCGGAAGCAAACAGGGCGGTATCCGTCCGGCACTGGTGGTAAGCAACAATAAGGCAAATAAGCATTCCCCTGTGGTTACGGTTGTTCCGCTTTCTGCAAGGTTGTGGAAGAAAAAGTATCTTCCGACCCATGTGCAGATTCCTAAAGGCAGCGGGTTAAGCAGACCGAGCATGGCACTTGCGGAACAGGTGGAAACGCTTGATAAGACAAGGCTTGGTGACAGAATCGGGGAAGTGCTGGATGACATGGTCATGGAGCAGATCACAGTAGCACTCCAGATACAGATAGGTGCATATGCGGAGTACAATTAAGGCAGTCAGACGGCTGTCTTTTTTGTTTGCCTTATGGTAAAATTTAAAATGTGTTTTGAATCTGTGGAATTTGGAAGGGCGTGATATTTATGTCATATGAAGAAGATTATAGAGAACCTTATCGTGCAAAATGTGCTTGCGGTCAGGGTTACTTACAATTTTACAGGATACATTTGTCAAATGATTGGGGACAGAAAGAAGAGAATGATACGGATGTTGAGATTTTCTGCGAAAGTTGTAAGAAAAAATACCATTATGAGAGAAATCAAGGAAGCGATTATTTAGTTCCAGATGGATTATCATTTCCAAAGCAAATGCCTGAATTGAATAGAAAATATTCTTATACCGATAGGGAACAGCTTGTAAAAAAATATGGACGAGAAAGAATAGAGGATATGGTAGCAGATATGACTGCACCAAAGCATCGTTTTATAAAAAATCTGGAAAATGACGATGCTATCAAATTTGCAAACTACTGGGCACAGTGGTATAGAAAAAAATCACTGGCACCGATGATATCATATCTGCAGAGTGTTCTGAAACAATATGATGATTTGGAGCACAGCATTGAGTATAAAAAGCCATACAATGAAAAGTATCATCAGGAATGCGATACGTTTTCAAAAATGGAAATGGAAACTGAGGAAAAAAGTTATAGGCTGTTATTCCAATATGATAAAGAACAGGATGAAGCTGATAAAGAGAGAAGAAGACAGGAGCAGGAACGTTATGAAGAAGAACATCGATATGATGATTTTGAGGCAGTTGTTCATTATGATCCGTCATATAAAAGAGATTTTTCCAATCAATACTGGGACAGTTATTTTATAAAAGAGTGTACAAATATGCAGCATCTATCTTTAGATAAGCCGGAATATGGTAAGCCAGTAGTAACCATTGCAAAAGAGTATGCCTGTGTGTGTCAGATTTGTGGAAAGGAAGAGAAGATACTTTCGTCCAGCATGAAGATATCATATGATGAGGAACGAGGGTATTATTTGGAAAAAAGCTGTGGCTGTCACGAGGTTTCATCTTTTGAAGCAAAAACAATGGATATATTGGATCAACTGGGAATCACCTATATCCGGGAAAAATCCTTTGATGGTCTGGTTGGAGATTACGGAAAGAACCTTCGGTTTGATTTCGTATTGTCAAAATCGGTGGACGAAACCGGAAAACCAGTATTTGACCTGGCAATAGAATTACAGGGACCACACCATTATAAAAGGGGATATTATGACGAATTCGGTACATATGTAACAGACGATAATTCAGACAATAAAAGTGTAAATGACAGGTTTGAGCGTCAGCTTAAATATGATGGTAAAAAGAAAGAATATTGTCAGCAGCATGGAATCAGCTTAGAGTGCATTAAATATACGGCATCTAATGATATTGAGCGTTTAGAAAAGATGCTTAGAAATATTCTGAAACAGCATGGATATCGGTATTTCGTTGAAAGCGAGAAGCATGGTGTACAAGAGGTGTACTAAAGGTGTACTAATGGTGTACTGACTTTTTATTTTACAGATGCTATGATTAAGATGGCAAAAATGGAAGGGAGCAGAAATGCTCCTTTTCTTTATGTCCAGAGGCGGTGTCTTTCCAATCCTTTCGCACCGCCCGTGTACATAGAAGGGAGGAATGGCAGATGCCGATGAAACCAAAGAAACCGTGCAGACATCCCGGATGCCCAAAGCTGACAGACGGACTGTACTGCGAGGAGCATGAAGCACTGCACCGTGGTGACAGGGCGAGCAGCAGTAAGCGTGGTTACAACAGGCGGTGGCAGAAGGCAAGGGCGAGGTACTTAAAAGCACATCCTTTGTGCGTGCAGTGCATGAAGGAAGGCAGGGCAGTGACCGCAACCGTGGTCGACCATGTGAAGCCGCACCGTGGTGATCCCGTTCTGTTCTGGGACGAGAAGAACTGGCAGAGCTTATGCAAACCTTGTCATGATAAAAAGACATGGAACAAGGATAACAATCCTGAGTATCGGTTCTGACGGCAGACCGTGGGGGTATCAAAATCTCTACGGAGCAAGCTGCTGAAGACCGATGGCCCCCTTTGCGTGAATTTTCGCAGAATTAAACAGGGGGGATATAAAACAGACAGGATAATTTTCGCAGAATGTACTTAAAACACGGCAAAAAGGGGTATTTTCTTTTGCCGGAAAATTATGAAAAACGCAATACTTAAGGCTGGAAAACAGTGTAAAAACATTGTTTTTCCGGCCTTTTTTCGTGTGCCGGAAGGAGAGTGAGAAAGGATGACGGACACACAGGCAAAGCAGATCAACGAGATGCGTATGCGGGGCATGGGATATAAAGCTATCGGAATGGCAATCGGACTGTCCCGTGACATCGTCAGGAATTACTGCAAGCGACATAACCTTGCCGGATATGCCACAGTGGTTTCAAAAAATATGAAACTCATGGTGGACGGTAAAGAGGTATGCCACTTCTGCGGTAATCCAATCGAACAGCCGAAGACAGGCAGACCGAGACGGTTCTGCTGTGAAAAATGCAGAAGGGAATGGTGGAAAGCACACCCCGAAGCAGTGAAGAAAAGCGAGAAGGCTTCCTACACGCTTGTATGTGAGCAGTACGGGAAGCCATTTATTTCCTATGGAAACAAGAACAGAAAATACTGTGGCCGTGAATGTTACTTCCGGCACAGATTTTTAGCAGAGGAGGATCAGGAAGATGCAGTTTCAGAGTTATAAGATAGCAGACCTTATCCCCGCTTCCTATAATCCAAGAAAGAAGCTGAAGCCGGGTGATAAGGAATATGAAAAAATCAAGAACTCCATTAAAGAGTTCGGATATGTCGAGCCGATCATCATCAACTCAGACATGACCATTATCGGAGGACACCAGAGAGCCACGGTTCTTTCAGACCTCGGATATACGGAAGTGGAGTGCATCATGGTCGATATCGACAAGACCAAGGAAAAGGCACTCAATGTTGCCCTTAATAAGATCACGGGCGAATGGAATAAGGAACTTCTGGCAGACCTTATCAAAGACCTTGAGGATTCCGATTTTGATGTCGGCGTCACGGGTTTTGAACCACCAGAGATAGAGCAGCTTTTCAATTCCGTGCATGATAAGAAGATTACGGAAGATGATTTTGACGTAGAAGCAGAGCTTGCAAAACCGACCGTTGCAAAGACAGGTGATGTGTGGCTGCTTGGAAAGCACCGTGTCATCTGCGGTGATTCCATTCTGCCGGAGACTTACGATACATTGATGGACGGCAGGAAAGCAAACCTTGTGCTGACGGATCCTCCATACAATGTAAATGTTGAGGAGACAGCCGGAAAGATAAAAAATGACAACATGCCGGATGAGGATTTTTATAAATTCCTGTTCGCAGCATTCGTTAACATGGAGCAGTCGATGGAACAGGATGCTTCCATTTATGTTTTCCATGCGGATACGGAAGGACTGAATTTCAGAAAGGCATTCAAGGATGCCGGGTTCTACCTTTCCGGCTGCTGCATCTGGAAAAAGAATGCACTGGTCCTTGGAAGGAGTCCGTACCAGTGGCAGCACGAGCCGTGCCTGTTCGGATGGAAGAAAGGCGGTAAGCACCAGTGGTATTCCGACAGGAAGCAGACAACCATCTGGGAATATGACCGTCCGAAGGCAAGCAAGGATCATCCGACCATGAAGCCTGTGGCACTTATGGCATATCCGATACAGAACTCATGCATGAGCAACTGCATCGTGCTTGACCCGTTCCTCGGATCAGGTTCCACACTGATCGCCTGTGAGCAGACGAACCGTATCTGCTATGGCATCGAGCTGGATGAGAAGTTCGTGGATGTCATCGTGAACCGCTACATTGAACAGTGCGGTTCGGATGCTGATGTATATGTGCTCCGTGATAATATGAAAATTTCATATCAGGAATTGTGCAGGGGAGGGATGTATAATGAAACAGATGACATTTCTTGACCTGTGTTCCGGCATTGGCGGTTTCAGGCTTGGTCTTGAAACTGCCGGCCATAAATGCATCGGATACTGTGAATATGATAAATTTGCAAGAGCCTCCTATGAGGCAATGTATGATACGGAAGGAGAGTGGAAAGCTCATGATGTCACGAAACTTAAATCCGAAGATGTCCCCTATGCAGACATCTGGTGCTTCGGATTCCCATGCCAGGACATCTCCGTTGCCGGAAAACAGCGGGGACTGGTCGGAAAAAGAAGTGGAATATATTACAACATTATTGACCTCCTCAAAGGCAAAGAAGAAAGTGCTAAACCCACATACTTACTTGTTGAGAACGTTAAGAACCTGTTATCGATCAATGCAGGATTCGATTTTGCCTCAGTTCTGTCTGAAATGGACGAAGCAGGGTATGACTGTCGGTGGCAGGTGCTTAACTCCAAAAACTTCGGAGTGCCACAGAACCGTGAGCGTGTGTTCATTATCGCAAATCTTAGAAGCAGAGGTAGACGAGAAATATTACCTCTCACCGGAGAAAACGCAGCAGCTCTTAACCAGCTTATAGGCGGTATGCAGGGTTACCGTGTTTGCGGGACGGACGGCATTTCTGCAACGCTTGTAGGCAATGCCGGAGGCGTGGGTGCAAAGACAGGGCTTTATTTCATCGACCAGAGCAACCATGATCCGAAGATCACGGACACGGCAAGATGCCTGACTGCACGGTACACTGCCGGGATGACGAACCACACGGCAATGAACTCAGCGGTGCTTGAGGTTCATCCGGTCCTGACACCGGAACGTATGGAGAAAAGACAGAACGGCAGACGCATGAAGGATGACGGAGAGCCGATGTTCACGCTGACCTCCCAGGACAGGCATGGTGTGTATGTCTGTAAGAAGGCAGATTCCGTGAAAGTCAGGAATGCCACAAAGACAGGATACGATGTTGCCCGTGAAGGTGACGGCATCAATCTTGCGTATCCGGACAGTACGACCAGACGGGGCCGTGTAGGCAAGGGATGCTCCCAGACGCTGGACTGCTCCGGTCAGATGGGTACGCTCATGAGGGGCGGACGCATCAGAAGACTGACACCGAGGGAGTGCTTCCGGTTACAGGGATTTTCCGATGAGCTGTTTGACCGTGCATCGGCTGTCAACTCCGATGCACAGCTATATAAACAGGCGGGGAATGCAGTGACGGCAACCGTAGCATATGCGGTTGCGATGTCCCTGCCAGAGTCCAGAAACTGACCTTACATTTTCTTTTTGGAAAGTACCATTAGCTGCTTGACTATATGGGCGTTCAGAGTGATATATGGTACTACCAAAAGGAAAGGAGATCAGCAGAATGGAAATTATAACAAACGCTGAAAACAGAAAAGAACTGGTAAAAGCCTTAGCCGGGCATTTCGGTCAGAGGTCGGAGTACCTTGGACCACCAAGTTTTGCATACCGCATCGGCAGCATCACGGTGGACAGGGACGCAAAGGTCATCCTTGAAGATGACAGTATGGAAGATGAGGTGAGAAGGGTGCTTTTTCAGAACGATGTTGCAGAAGAAACACAGGAACCGCAGACGGAAGAACCAGAAGCGGAAATAAAGATACCAATCGGGGAGATGACACCACAGGGGATCATTAACCTGATAAACATGATGCATTCCAAGCAGTACCTTATCAACAGGGCAGCCGGAAGGGAGTGCATTTCCATTACGGACACCCTGACAGATGCACTTGCCGAAAGAACCTTTGAAAATACGGAAGAAGTGGTAAGGTTCATTACGGAACAGGGCGGCTGTAAGGGAGTCGCATTTAAGGATGAAAACATTGACTTTACAGGCTTCCCGCATACGGATAGCATGATGAATTACTGCAGACTGGCAGCAGCTATGGTAAAGAAGGCATCGGAACAGAAGCGGGTAAATCCGAAACAGACCATTGAAGAAAATGAAAAATATTACATGAGGGCATGGCTTGTTTCCATCGGATTTGGCGGGAGCGAAGGAAAGGAAGTGAGAAATTTCTTCCTTAAGGGACTGAAAGGACATACGGCATTCCGGACCCCGGAAGATGCGGAGAAATGGAAAGCCAACCGCAGGGCAGAAAGGGGGACAACGGTATGTTCGGAGTAAGCAGACAGACACTTGAAAGGCTTAGAAAAGAATATCCTGCGGGAACCAAGGTGGAGCTTATCCGCCTTGATGACCCATACAGAAAGATACCGTCAGGAACCATCGGAACGGTCGAGTTCGTGGATGATGCGGGGCAGCTCCACACGGTGTGGGAGGGACACGGTTCTCTTGCAATGATCTACGGAGTGGATGAATGGCGTAAAATACAGTCATAATATACACAATTCCAACCGCAGATGTTTGTGCAGTTTATGGCTCATATATAACTGGATATATGTGTGTTTTAGAGCGAATATGTACCTACCGAAAGGGAAAAAAACAAACGGAGGTACAAGCCATGAACGAAAGGATAGCAAGACAGATCGAGGAAATGAAGAAACAGACCATCGGAGTTGAGGTCGAGATGAATAACATCAGAAGGGATAAGGCAGCAGAGCTTGCAGCCGCATTCTTTGGAACGGGAAGATTTGAAAACACGGCTTCCAGAAACGGATATTATACATGGTCGGCATGGGATGCGGACGGAAGGGAATGGAAATTCCAGAAGGACGTCAGCATTGCGGGACCAGATGATAAGAAATGCGAGCTGGTCACACCGATCCTTCACTACGAAGACATCGAACTTCTTCAGGAACTGATAAGAAAGCTCAGACATGCGGGAGCCAAGAGTGACGCAACAAGGGGATGCGGAGTCCACATCCACATCGGAGCAAAGGGACACACACCACAGACTTTAAGAAACCTTGCAAACATCATGGCGGGACACGAGAACCTTTTAGCGGATGCCTTAAACCTCGACAGCTGGCGGATGAGCCGATACTGCAAAACGGTAGACCCAAGATTCCTTAAGGAACTCAACAAAAAGAAACCGAAAACGATGGCAGCCCTGGCGGACATCTGGTACACGGCAAATGGGGCGGGATACGGAAGAAACAACCATTACAATGAAAGCCGATACCATATGTTAAACTACCATGCCACTTTTACAAAAGGGACGGTCGAGTTCAGACTTTTCCAATTTGATGCCCCGGCAGATGGAAAGCTGAACGGACTGCATGCGGGACAGCTTAAGAGTTACATCCAGCTTTGCCTTGCACTCAGCCAGATGGCAAAGGAAGTAAGGACGGCAAGCCCGAAACCGCAGCAGACAGAAAATCCGAAATACGCAATGAGGACATGGCTTTTAAGACTCGGATTCATCGGGGATGAATTCAAGACGGCAAGGGACATCCTCACAAAGAGACTTGCAGGAGATACCGCCTTCAGAAGCGGAAGGGCTGCTTGAAGAGAACAGCCTCCTGCCACCTTGGAGCATTGACCGCCATGTGCGGTCTTAAGGTGGTAGAAGGGTGTTCCCTTCGGAAAGGATGGAAACATTATGAAAAGATATTACATTGCTTATGGCAGCAACCTGAACATCAGACAGATGCAGATACGATGCCCTCACGCAAGGGTGATCGGAACTGCAGTCATAAACGATTATGAGCTTCTCTTTAAAGGAAGCCGTACGGGAGCCTATCTTACCATTGAACCAAAGGAAGGCGGTGAGGTTCCCGTGGCAGTATGGGAAGTCACGGAATCGGATGAGGCGGCACTTGACCGCTACGAAGGATATCCGGTGTTTTATTACAAAAAAGAAATGGAACTCGATATCAGGGGCATCCGCACGGGGAAGATACGCAGAAGGAAGTGCTTTGTGTACATTATGCATGAAGAACGGAAGATTGGAGTACCTTCCCTTTCGTATGTCAGCACATGCCTTCAGGGGTACATCAGCTTTGGCTTTGACGAGCATTACCTTTCTGAGGCACAGATAAAAGCAGTGGAGGTGGCAGGACATGAAGAGTGAAACACTGCACATACGGATATGCCCCCGCTGCGGGGCTTCCTACGGAAGAACACCATCTCTTTCAAGGGCAGACGGCAGAACGCTTATCTGCCCGGACTGTGGGATACGTGAGGCGCTTGAGAGCATTGGTGTCGGGGCAGAGGAACAGGAACAGATCCTTGAAGCCATCCACAGGTCACAGCGGTAAAATCCACAATTTCTTCCACAGATCTTTGTGTACATTATGATGCTTAAATGACTGGATATATGTACGGTTCAGAGCGAATATGTACCTACCGAAAGGGAAAACAGAGAAAACGGAGGAAAATACGATGGAAACAAAGATCACAACAGCAGAAAAATTAGAAATGGAGCTTTACGGATGCATGAATTCCGCAGTCCTTGACTACGGTGACTACACGGTTGCAGTCTGGGAACACTGCTTTAAAGGAAGCATTGTAGAAGTTTATGAGCTGGTTGAAACACCGGACGAGACAGGACTTGGAAGATGTGAATGCAGGATTTCAAGAATCGGAAGAAAAGAAGGGTTTGAGGATGCAGGACATGCAATGGCATGGGCGCTTACAAAAGTAAAATAGCAGTAATGGCAGGAAATCCGTTCCCTGCCTGTGTACATTTACACAGTGTAATGTCGTTATCTTTGTGTACATTATGGTGCTGAAATGACTGGATATAATCAGAGTTTAGAGCGAATATGTACCTACCGAAAGGGAAAACGAAGAAAAAAACGGAGGTACAAGACCATGAAGGAAATTGAGATTTTTGAAAAAGCCATGAACGAGGGAGGCAGCCTTAAGGATTACGGGATCAACAGCACATTATTTGCAGCATACAGAGACTGTCAGGAAACAGGAAATGATAACATTGATTTCAACGGAGTCATCTGGGATTACGACATTCCGGAAATTGTAAAGGCTTTAAAGGAAAACGGCATCAGCGAATTTACGATAAGCAGTACATTTTCAAGCCTGATTGAAACCCTCGCAGCATTTGAAAAGGAAGGCATCAGGATGGCAGGGCTTACCAAGGTGAATGCAACATACTCGGATTGGAAAACAGGAAAGAAAGCAAGAATTCCGGCAATCAGAATGACACTTTAAGAATAAACACACAAATCGGAAGGCCTCTTCGGAGGTCTTTTTATTATGCCATTTGCGGGGAGGTGAGGACAGTGGCACAGAGAGGAAGAAAACCAAAGCCTACGGCAGTAAAGGTGCTTGAGGGCAATCCGGGCAAGAGAAGCCTTAACACGGGTGAACCTAAGCCTGAGAAAAAGGCCCCGCGCTGTCCGGCATGGCTTGAGGATGAGGCAAAGAAGGAATGGAAGCGGATGGCAAAACAGCTGGAGCATCTGGGAATCCTTACGGAGATCGATATGGCAGCATTCGCAGGATACTGCCAGGCGTATGCGAGATGGAAAGAGGCAGAGGAGTTTATTACACAGCACGGGACCATCGTAAAGACCCCGAGTGGATACTGGCAGCAGGTACCGCAGGTGTCCATTGCCCAGACCTATCTGAAGATCATGAATAAGTTCTGTGAGCAGTTCGGACTGACCCCGTCCGCAAGAAGCCGTATCTCCACGGACAGCGGTGAGGATAAGCAGAACGATGAAATGGAGCTTCTGCTTGTGAAAGGCGGTGCAAAATAATGTTTGACAAGGAAAAAGCAGACCATGCGGTCAATTTTATAAACTGCCTGAAACACACCAAAGGAAGGTGGCGGGGAGTTCCGTTTGAACTTCTCCCGTGGCAGGACGAGATCATCCGTACCCTTTATGGGACGGTAAAGGAAAACGGATACAGGCAGTACAATACCTGTTACTGTGAGATACCAAAGAAAAACGGAAAATCGGAGCTGGCGGCTGCCATTGCACTGTATATGACATGCGGTGATGGTGAATGGGGAGCAGAGGTTTACGGCTGTGCTTCCGACAGGCAGCAGGCTTCCATCGTATTTGATGTTGCGGTGGATATGGTGGACCAGTGTCCGGCACTGAAGAAAAGAATCAAGCCCGTCATGTCCGTAAAAAGGCTTGTATATAAACCAACTAACAGCTTCTATCAGGTGCTGTCGGCAGAGGCATACACAAAGCATGGATTGAACGTCCATGCGGTCATTTTTGATGAGCTGCATGCACAGCCGAACAGGGAACTGTTCGATGTCATGACCAAGGGTTCCGGTGATGCCAGGACACAGCCGTTGTTCTTCCTGATCACGACAGCCGGGACAGACCGGAATTCCGTGTGTTTTGAACAGCACCAGAAGGCTCTGGATATCATAGAGGGAAGAAAGATAGATCCGACATTTTATCCTGTGATTTACGGGGCATCCGATGAGGATGACTGGTCGAGTGAGGATGTGTGGTATAAGGCAAATCCGTCACTCGGATACACGATTGACATTGAAAAAGTGCAGAATGCATATATCAGTGCAAAAGAGAATGCGGCAGAGGAAAACGTATTCCGGCAGCTCCGTCTGAACCAGTGGGTGAAACAGAGCACCAGGTGGATGCAGATGGATAAGTGGGATGCCTGTTCCTTTGCCGTGAATGAGGAGGAGCTTCTCGGAAGGGAATGTTATGGCGGACTCGACCTTTCAAGTTCCACGGATATCACGGCATTCGTGCTTGTGTTCCCGCCAAGGAATGATACGGAGAAATATGTGATTCTTCCGTACTTCTGGATACCGGAGGATAACATGAGACTGCGTGTCCGAAGGGATCATGTCCCATATGATGTATGGGTAGCAGAAGGGTGCTTAAAGACCACGGAAGGAAATGTCATCCATTATGGATTTATCGAGCAGTTCATTGATGAACTTGGCACGAAGTTTCATATTAAGGAGATCGCATTTGACCGATGGGGAGCGGTCCAGATGGTGCAGAACCTTGAAGGCATGGGATTCACTGTTGTCCCGTTTGGACAGGGGTATAAGGATATGAGTCCACCGACAAAGGAACTGATGAAACTGACATTGGAAGAGCGGATTGCACATGGCGGACATAAGGTGCTGCGGTGGATGATGGATAACGTGTTTGTCCGTCAGGATCCGGCAGGAAATATCAAAATGGATAAGGAAAAATCCACAGAGAAGATTGACGGGGCCGTTGCAACCGTTATGGCACTTGACCGTGCAATCAGAAATGAAGGCAGTGACGGAAGCGTGTATGATGACAGGGGTATACTGATTTTTTAACTTACAGGGTATTAATGTATATGGCAACTATGATATAATGAGAAAAAAGTCGAAGGAGGCAAGAATATGTTTTCCGTTCCATATACATTTGCGAATGAAGATGAAAGTTATATCACAGTTCCAGCCTTAAAGAGATTTGCGAGAGAAAAGAAAAAAGAAGATCTTAAAACCACAGTAGATCGTCCACAATTAATACAGGATATTGAAAACTATGCAAATCAGTCACCTGAAAAGGAAGAGGAAGTATTAGATTGGTTGGATCAGGTGCTGATTGAAGGAATTAAGGATGTACAGATAAAACTTATAGATGATGAGTCATTTACCGCATCATTTGTAAATCAGGATGAATTTGTGGGGAAAGTCCTGGAACCGTTAATTGTAAACAAAACAAATAGGCATTTGAATAAAGGATACACAGACTCGCTAGGCGTGTTCAGATATGAAATAACAAATGAGTCGGTTTTTGGTAGAAGAATTCGTTTGTACATGGGAAAATTGTTATGTACATTTGATAAAAAACATGGGGCAGCAACAGTACCGTATCCAATTGCAGTAGATGTATATTGTGATGCGGGAATGATAGTTGCCCGTGCAAAATCTAAGTCTGGATTATACAAATATGAAGAAAATTTTGTATTAGAAAAGGCAACACCAACAAAATCAGAAAAAGAAACGGCTTCAGCTATCAAATGGGTGGCAGAAAAACTTGTGCTGAATACTAGAAAAAGCTTTGAGGCAGAAACTGTATTTAAATCCCAACTGTATAATATGCTTGAAAAATATACAAAAACACCGACTGAAATTATAGATTTGATGAATGCAAAAAAGACAGAGATAGATGGCGTAGTTGAAACTGTAATGCATCAGATTTGTAATTTGCGGACAGCATATAGAGAAGATGTAAAATCTAATGTCCTAAATATGGTGGAAAAATATTTTTCTATCAGTTATCCAAACAAACAAATTTTTATTAAGGATAGGGAAGCATATCCATTAAAATTAAATGCAACAGATGAAGAGGATTCAAAAGTTGAACAAACGGCTGCACTGGAAGAGCCATTGCAGTCAAAAGCAATATTTTTTGATAATAAAAAAATGTTGCAGAAAAGCCGAGCATGTGATGGCGTGACATTTATGTTTGCAAGATTGAATACCATGTATTGCTCTAGGCAGTTTAAGGTAAAGATAGTAGTGAATAAGGATTATTGTATGCTTAAATTTACAGAGTATACTATGGAGGAGGATATCATTCATGTATTGTTCTCACTTATCGGCGCTACAGGGCTTGCTGAATGATGACCAGATACAAAGTTTGGAAACATATTTTAGCAACCTGATTGGTGGTGCTGCAAAAAATATAACAGTATCAAAGTTATCCAGGGCTTTAAATATTTCACCACAGGCGGCAAGCAGGGTATTAACAAAATGTAAAGAAGTTGGAATTGTAAATGTATTTTATACAATTCGATGCCCAGAATGTGGAATGCTCATAAAAAAAGTGGATTCTATTGCTGATATTCCATCAGAGCCATTTGAATGTTATGGATGCAATGAAGAAATTGAAGCGGAACCAAGTGATATTGAGCTTGTATATGCGTTGGAAGATGATAGTGTTTTTACAGAAGGGCAGCAGGAAGAATTAGATTTATCAGCTAGGGCTGTTGTCCCGGAAGATTCTATGGAATCAATATTTCTAGCTGGTAATATAAATGAATACTTGTTTCATCCTACAGATGAGCAATATAAAAAATTAAGTGATATGTATCAGAGCGTTAAAAATGGCTCAGGAACCACAACAAACATAGGAAATAAACTGGAAGATCTTACAGAGTATCTTTTTAATTTATGTCCAGTGTTTAAGGCTGCTGGGGTTCGAACAGCAACTAATCAAATAGATTGTTGTGTCAGAAATAAGATGTATCTTAAATACGGTATATTGGATATAATAGGCGGGAGATTCTTTATTGAATGCAAGAATGAGGGCGAATCTCCAAAGGGTGGATACATGTCAAAATTACATAGCATTATTTCAAATACCAATAGCGGAGGAAAGGGAAGATGTATTAAATTTGGAATAATTATTTCAAAGAAGAAAGGCCCTAAAACGTTTAAAGCACTTGCAGTAAAATATTATCTTCTTAATGGTGTTGTAATAATTGCAATATGTGGAACAGAGTTAAAAGAACTATTTGATAAAAAAGGCAATTTATTGGATTTGATTGAAAGAAAAGCAAATGAGATAATGCTTGATTCCACAACAGATCTTAAAGAGGCAGGTTTGTATGAGTGGTAACCAACGTTTAATTGCCCAATAGAGTTATTAACAGGAGGCGTTGTATATGAAAAAAATGACTGAGAGTGATTTTGATAAATTGGAAGCAAGTGTTTCGCCAGAAAAATGTGATCATGCAGAAATAGTTAGACTTTACTATTTAGGTACACATACAGATTATGGGTGTATAAAATGTAAATGTAAAAGTGCAAATAAAGAGGATTTTTATAGATAATTTGTTACAAAATACGGCATCTCTTAGGAGGTGCTTTTTTTGTACCCATTTTTAGGAGGTGTCATATGGGAATAAAAAGTTTATTTGGCTTCGGACAGGCGAGGGACAAGCCCGTGGATAAGGCAGCAGATGCAGGGTATTCGTTTTTGTTTGGAAGGACAACGAGCGGAAAGCCTGTCAATGAAAGAACTGCAATGCAGACCACGGCAGTTTATGCCTGTGTTAGGATACTGGCAGAAGCAATCGCATCCTTACCACTTCATGTATATGAGTATCAGGATGACGGTGGCAAGAAGCTGGTGCATGACCATCCGCTATATTATCTGCTCCATGATGAGCCGAACCCGGAGATGACTTCATTTGTGTTCAGGGAAACGCTGATGAGCCATCTTTTAATATGGGGAAATGCTTATGCACAGATCATAAGGGACGGGGCAGGAAGGGTGCTCGGACTGTATCCGCTTCTCCCGGATAAGATGGATGTGCAGAGGGATGACAAAGGAAACATCTATTATGTGTATTCCAGAAACAGTGATGAGAACCCTATGTTCAAGGAATACAGCAATATCAGGCTGAAAGCCGAAGATGTGCTCCATATCCCCGGACTGGGATTTGACGGTTTGATCGGATATTCCCCGATTGCGATGGCGAAGAACGCTGTCGGTATGACGCTTGCCTGTGAGGAATACGGGGCGAGTTTTTTTGCAAACGGGGCAAATCCGGGCGGTGTTCTGGAGCATCCGGGTGTCCTGAAAGACCCGTCAAAGGTGAGGGAGTCCTGGAACTCCGTGTACAAGGGCGTGAATAACGCACATAAGATCGCAGTGCTTGAGGAAGGCATGAAGTACCAGCAGATAGGCATCCCACCGGAAGAAGCACAGTTCCTTGAAACAAGGAAATTCCAGATCAATGAGATCGCAAGACTGTACAGGATACCGCCACATATGGTCGGTGACCTTGATAAGTCGAGCTTTTCCAATATCGAACAGCAGTCCTTGGAGTTCGTTAAATACACACTTGATCCGTGGGTGATCAGATGGGAGCAGTCCTTACAGAGATCGCTCCTTCTGCCTGGTGAAAAAGGAAAGTATTTTATCAAGCTGAATGTGGACGGTCTGCTCCGTGGGGATTACCAGTCGAGGATGAACGGCTATGCAGTCGGAAGACAGAACGGATGGTTTTCTGCCAATGACATCCGTGAGATGGAAAACATGAACCCAATCCCGGATGAGGAAGGGGGAAACCTGTATCTGATAAACGGTGCAATGACCAAACTTGCGGATGCTGGAGCCTTTGCAAAGACGGATACGGGGCAGCAGAACGCTCCGGCACAGGAAAACAGCGGAAAGAGAGGTAAACAATGAAGCGGAAGTTTTGGAACTGGATAAAGAATGAAGATGAGAGCGTGCCTGACATGGAAAGGACGCTCTTTTTAAATGGCATGATCTCGGATGAAACATGGTACGGGGATGAAGTGACACCGAAGCTTTTCAAGGATGAACTGAATGCCGGAAACGGAAATATCACGGTGTGGATCAATTCTCCGGGCGGTGATGTGTTCGCGGCAGCACAGATCTACAACATGCTCCGTGATTATAAGGGAAGCGTGACAGTCAAGATAGACGGCATTGCAGCTTCGGCAGCATCCGTGATTGCAATGGCAGGAGACACGGTCTGTGTATCCCCTGTTGCAATGATGATGATCCACAATCCTGCGACCATGGCAATGGGCGAGACAAGGGATATGCAGAAAGCAATCGCCATGTTAAACGAGGTCAAGGAATCAATCTTAAATGCCTATGAATTCAAGACGGGGCTTACCCGTGCAAGGCTCTCCCACATGATGGATGATGAGACCTGGTTCAATGCGAAGAAGGCAGTGGAGCTTGGATTTGCGGATAAGATACTCTTTTCTTCCGATGAGACGGATGAAGAGAAGAAAAAGCCTGAAAAGCCGGAAAAAGAACCGGAAGAAGGCGGTGATGGAGAGGAAGGAAAAGAAAAGGAAGACGAGGATAAGGACAAGAAAAAGGAGTTCCCGTTCCAGCAGGATTCCATGATGTATTCCACCAAGGCGATGAATGAATCGTTCCTTTCCAGGGTATCCCGTGTGGATGCCATGATACCAGTCAGCCAGTTAGAAAAAAGACTGAGTCTTTTAACACATTAAGGAGGATTTCAAGATGAGTAAGATTTTAGAATTAAGAGAAAAAAGAGCAAAGGCATGGGAAGCAGCAAAGGCATTCCTCGATGCCAAGAGAACGCAGGAAGGCTTTGTGTCAGCTGAGGATGCGGACACCTATGACAAGATGGAAAACGATGTCGTAAATCTCGGAAAGGAGATCGAGAGACTGGAAAGACAGGCTGCCATCGATGCAGAACTTTCCAAGGCAACAAGCACACCAATCACCAACAAGCCGGATGCAAAGACTGGCGGTGACGCAAAGACCGGAAGGGCCACCGATGAGTACAGAAAAGCGTTCTGGAACGGCATGAGAAACAAGGTGCTGTCCTATGAAGTACAGAATGCCCTTACCATCGGCACGGATTCTGAGGGCGGTTATCTTGTACCAGATGAGTACGAGAAGAAACTGGTGGAAGCACTGGAAGAGGAGGTATTCTTCCGTAACCTTGCAACCGTCATCAAGACATCGAGCGGTGACCGTAAGATCCCAATCGTCACATCCAAGGGTGAGGCGGCATGGATCGATGAGGGCGGTCAGTTCCCGGAATCTGATGACAGCTTCGGACAGACAACCATCAGTGCCTTTAAGCTGGCAACCATGATCAAGGTGTCCGATGAACTCTTAAATGACAGTGTATTCAATATCGAGCAGTACATCTCAAGGGAGTTCGGAAGAAGGATCGGTACGAAGGAAGAAGAGGCATTCTTTATCGGTGACGGCAGGGGCAAGCCTACCGGAATCTTCAATGCCACAGGCGGGGCTGAGACAGGTGTGACATCTACCGGAACATCCATCACATTTGATGATGTCATGGATCTTTATTATTCCCTCCGTGCCCCTTACCGTAACAAGGCGGTATGGCTTTTGAATGATTCGACCGTAAAGGCAATCAGGAAGCTGAAGGACGGAAACGGAAATTATATCTGGCAGCCGTCCGTAAGGGAAGGAGAGCCGGATAAAATCTTAAACCGTCCTTACCGCACATCCATCTATGTGCCGGAACTTGCTGCCGGAAACCGTGTCATGGCATTCGGTGATTACAGTTACTACTGGATCGCAGACCGCCAGGGCAGAAGTTTCAAGAGACTGAATGAACTTTATGCCACAACCGGACAGGTTGGATTCCTTGCTTCCGAGCGTGTGGACGGCAAGCTGATCCTTTCCGAGGCAGTCAAGACACTTGATATCAAGGCTGCCGGAAAGTAGGGGTGGCAGGATGTTCGTAACGCTTGAGGAAGCCAAAGGGTATCTCAGGGTCGATTCGTCAGACGAGGATGAACTCATCCTCCGTCTGAAGGAAACATCCGACCGCCTGATCTTAGATGTGACAAGACAACCCCCGGAAGAACTCAAAGAGTATGAATCTGTTGTTCGTACTGCAGAACTGTATGTTATTGCCTACCTGTATGAGCATCGGGAAGAAGCAGATCATAAGACAATGACGGAAACACTGAAGTATCTGTTTTTTGGAATCAGGAGGGAGATATTCTGATGATAGAACTCATGCGTGAACGGATCATGATACAGAAAAGCAGCACGAAGAAGGATGGGACAGGAAACCATACCCTTGTATGGAGTGACCATTATAAATGTTATTCCTATGTGAATAATCTTTCCGGTAAGGAGTACTGGGAAGCAAAACAGGTCAATGCGGAAACGGAACTTGATTTTGTTATCCGTTACTGCAGTGAGATATCAGCTCTTGATACGGAGCATTTCCGCATTCTGTTCCGTGGGAATATTTATAATATTACATTTGTTGACAACGTGCAGTATAAGAATAAGACAGTGAAGATCAGGGCTGCCCTGGCAAAGAGGTGAGGAGATGGCAGAGAGAAGAACGACCGTTGACGGCCTGGCGGATGTGATCATGGATGGCTTGAAGAAATATGCAGACCTTGCCACGGATACCGTCAAGGATGCGGTAAAGGATGTATCCAAGACCGTGAAAAAGGATATACAGGCAAATGCCCCAAAACGGACGGGAAGGTATAAGAAGAGTTGGGCGGTCAAAAAGACAGCGGAGAGCAGCAACTCCCTTACCATGACGGTCCATTCTAAGGACAGATACCAGATCGCCCATCTCCTGGAACACGGCCATGCAAAACGCGGTGGGGGCAGGGTAGCCGGAAGGGAGCATATTGCCCCGGCTGAAGAAAAGGGAAACAGGGAGCTGGTGCAGAAGATAGAGAGGGGGTTGCGTTCGTGACGCATGAAGAAGTCATGGCAGTGATGGAAGAAATCGGACTTCCATATGCCTATCATCATTTTGCGGAAGGGGAATCCCCTGATCCGCCTTTTGCAGTATTCCTGTATCCGGGAAGCAACAATTTCTCTGCAGACGGGAAAGTTTATTTTAAGACAGACCGTCTGAATATAGAGATATACACGGATATAAAAAATATAGAACTGGAACAGCAGACAGAAGCCGTGCTTGACGGGCATGGCATTTTTTATGAAAAAAGCGAAGTATGGATCGAATCAGAAAATCTGTATGAGGTGCTTTATCAGATGGAGGTATAGAAGATGGCGAATAAAAAGAATAAAGTCAAATTTAATATCTGCAACGTGCATTACGCACCGATTACGGTTGCAGAGGAAGGAACGGTCAGCTTCGGGACACCCGTGCCGATGCCCGGTGCGGTATCCATCAGCATGGATCCAACCGGAGAGCCGGAGTCATTTTATGCGGACGGCATTGAATATTACGTGATCAATAACAACCAAGGATACGATGGTGACCTTGAACTTGCAATGATCCCTGAATCCTTCCGCACGGATATCTTAAAAGAGGAGCAGGATGCCAATAAGGTGCTTGTGGAGAATGCAAATTCCGAGACAGGCAGTTTTGCACTCCTGTTTGAGTTTGACGGGGATATCCGCAAGATCCGCCATGTGCTTTATAACTGTTCCGCATCCCGTCCGACTATTGAGTCAAAGACGAATGAGGAAGATAAGGAAGTGCAGACGGAAACACTGACCATCAAGGCAAGACCTATGGCAGACGGATATGTCAAGGCAAAAACGGGAGATTCCACAACTGAGACTGTTTACAATAACTGGTATAAGAGCGTGTATCTTCCGGCATCTTCCACGGCAGAGCAGCAGTCAGCAAAATCAACCAAGAGTGTATCATAAGGAGGACTAAGACATGGGTATCAGAAAGGATATAGAAATTGACGGACAGATGGTTGCATTCAAGGCGAGTGCAGCCATTCCAAGAATCTACAGATTAAAATTCCAGAGGGATATTTATAAAGACCTGGCATTACTTGAAAAGAGCATCGGTGACGGAAAAGAGGAATCATCAAACCTCGATATGTTTTCCCTTGAGATGTTTGAGAACATTGCTTTTATTATGGCAAAGCATGCAGACCCGTCCATCCCGGATACACCGGAGGAGTGGCTTGATAATTTCAATACATTTTCAATTTATCAGGTTCTGCCACAACTGATTGAACTGTGGGGGCTGAATGTAAAAACAGATGTGGAAGCTAAAAAAAACTTCGTCCAACAGAGCGTGAAATGACAACACCGCTGTTTCTGCTCCGATGTGTACAATTAGGTCTGTCAATGGCAGACCTTGAAATGCTGTCAATAGGACTCATCAACGATATGTACAGTGAGAGCCGGAATGATGACTATAAGTATGCCGAACTTGCAACACAGGAAGACTTCGACCGTTTCTGATGATTGAGAGTATGGTTCTTTTCTGCTATACTTATTTGGAGAAAAGGACCATATTTGATGACGTAATTTAAATTAAATATTGGCTATATAACATATAACAAGACATTTGATTTAAAGAGGAATTGCTGATGAATGAATATAGTGTAAACATCGAAGTCAAGGATGGAGACGGGAAAATAATTTGTTCGCAACCATATAATGAATTTATGTATGGAACAAAAAATATTGAAATACAAAAAGTTTTGTATGGCAGGGAATTATATGATTTATTGGTAGATGGCTTAAATGTGATACGATACAATGAAAATGGAAAATTAATTCTTGGAGTTATTCTACAAAGTGATATTAATAGAACAGCAATGCAGTTGTTGGGGAGAATAGCAGAAGCAATTATTGTTAGGAATTGTAATCATGATGCTAGTGTAAACAGGAAATATTTTTCTATAGCACGTAAAAAACAGGCAAAAATGAAAACTGCAGATAAATTTTGGGCGCTTGGTACAGGATTAAATTATACAAAAATATATTATCCTAAAATCTATAATCCATCAGATACCCAGCGAGACATAGTGTGGGTTAATGATTATAATGAATTGGCTGTTATGAAAGACGGGGATAATTATTCTGCAACTTCCGCAAGAATTGCTGGCTTACAAGTCAAAGCATCAAAAGATGGTATTAAATATGTCTTGCCAGCTATACTTGCGGATAGATATGATGTTCCAATTATATATTTTGATATCGAAAATGATTATCATAAAATTTTAAATAAAATATATAAGGACACACATATAGATATAGAATATGACATAATTCATCCGAGAGAAGTTGATCCGGCTGGATACGATGAATTTTTACACTATGTGGATTTGGTATATGCCATGATTGATGGTAGATTATCACCGGAAGAGTTGGTGGTAGGGGCAGGAAGAAATGATGATGAATTAATGAAAAATGCATTAATGTCTACTACGCTATCAAATATAAATAAAACAAATCGAATAATAATATAAATAATATTACATAAGACATCTGTCAGAAATGGCAGGTGTTTTTCTTTTGTTACGGAGCAAAGATGCTCCTTTTTTTGTACCCGTTTTTAGGAGGAGGTGAGAGGCATGGCAAGCCGTATTCAGGGTATTACCGTTGAAATTGGTGGTGATACAACAAAACTGCAGAACGCCCTGAAAGGCGTGAACGGACAGATTAAGTCCACCCAGTCACAGCTTAAGGATGTGAATAAGCTGCTGAAACTTGATCCGAGCAATACGGAGCTTCTGGCACAGAAGCATAAACTGCTTGCAGAAGCAGTCAGTGAAACAAAAGAGAAACTGGTTACCTTAAAGACCGCAGCAGAACAGGCAAATACGGCACTTGCCAATGGCGAGATCTCAAAGGAGCAGTACGATGCCCTTCAGAGGGAAATCGTGGGAACTGAGCAGGACTTAAAGAATCTGGAAACACAGGCGAACCAGTCCGCAACGGCAGTGCAGAAGATCGCAGCAACAGGCGAAAAATTTAAGACGGTCGGTGACAACATTTCCTCTGCCGGACAGAAACTCCTCCCAGTAACCGCCGGGGTGACGGCACTGGGTACGGCATCCGTAACAACGGCAGCAAACTTTGAATCTTCCATGTCACAGGTACAGGCAACAATGGGAATCACAAAAGATTCCATGTCTAAGGTAAACGGGCAGTCTGTAAATACAATGGACACCCTATCCAAACTGGCAAAGAAGATGGGGGCAGAAACAGCCTTCTCTGCATCCGAGTGTGCCGAGGCATTAAATTATCTGGCTCTTGCCGGATATGATACGGAGCAGATGTGTAATACACTGCCGACTGTACTTAACCTGGCAGCCGCCGGGGATATTGCCCTTGCGGATGCTTCCGACATGGTAACGGATGCAATGTCCGCACTTGGCATGGGCGTGGATGAAGCGGAAACAATGGTCGATCAGATGGCAAAGACCGCTTCTACCACTAATACATCGGTTGCACAGCTGGGCGAGGGAATCCTTACCATTGGTGCGACAGCCAAATCCATCAAGGGCGGTACGGCAGAACTCAATACTGCACTCGGAATCCTTGCCAATAATGGTATCAAGGGGGCAGAAGGCGGTACGCATCTCCGTAACATTATCCTGTCACTGCAGAATCCTACAGATAAGGCAGCTGCCCAGATGGAAGCACTAGGCATTTCCGTATATGATTCCGAAGGAAACATGCGGTCAATGAACGATATCCTTGGTGAAATGAATAAGAGCATGGACGGAATGACATCCGCTGAGAAGTCCAATATCATCAGCACCATTTTCAATAAGACGGACCTTTCTTCCGTAAATGCACTGCTTGCAAATACAGGAGAAACATGGGACAGCTTACAGAAGTCAATCACGGACAGCGGTGGTGCTGCACAGCAGATGGCGGATACACAGCTTGATAACTTACAGGGACAGATTACCATCTTGAAATCCGCACTGGAAGGTCTGGCGATATCTTTTGGGGAACTTCTGATGCCGGCCATCAAACAGATCGTGGGATGGGTGCAGAAATTTGTGGACTGGTTGAATGGACTGAGCGAGGGTACGAAGAAGACGGTCGTTACGATAGCCCTTCTGGCGGCAGCACTCGGTCCCGTGCTTATCGTGATTGGAAAGGTCATATCTGCAGTCGGTACGATCATGACGGTTGTACCGAAGATTGCCGGAGTCATCAATACGGTGAAGGGGGCATTTGCAGCACTGAATACCACGATGCTTGCAAATCCAATCGTACTTATTATCGCAGCCATTGCAGCTCTTGTGGCTGCTTTTATTTATCTCTGGAATAACTGTGACGGATTTCGCCAGTTCTGGATCGACCTCTGGGAGAACGTAAAACAGGTTGCAATCACGGTATGGAATGCAATCAAGGAATTCTTCTCACAGGTGTGGGAAACCATCAAGACGATCTTCTCGACCGTGTTTGAAGTGATAAAGACCCTGGTAACGACTTATTTCAATCTGTATAAGACGATTATTGAGACGGTTTTCAATGTGATAAAGACGGTCATCACGACCATCTGGGAAGCCATCAAGGGTGTATTTACTACAGTTTTTAATGTGATAAAAACACTGGTGACAACGTATTTCAATATCTACAAAACGATCATTCAGACAGTCCTGACCATTATCCAGACTGTCATTACAACGGTATGGAATACGATAAAAACAGTCATTACCACTGTCCTGAATGCAATAAAAACAATCTTCAGCACGGTATGGAATGCCATCAAGACCATCATCAGTGCCGTGGTAAGCGGGATCAAGGGACTGATCACAGGGGATTTTACTGCGGTCAAGAACTCCATTACCACCATCATGAATACGATTAAGAGTACGATCACCACTATATGGAACACCATCAGGTCGACCATTTCAACGGTCCTTGGTGCAATCAAGGGTGCGGTCACATCCGTATTCAATGGAATCGTAAATGCGGTGAAAGGTGCGATGGGAAATGTGCTGAATGCAGTAAAGACAGGTTTTTCCAATGTGAAAAACCATATCACGGGGCTTGCGTCACAGGCATTTACGTGGGGCAAGGATCTGGTCATGGGAATCGTAAACGGAATCAAGAGCTGCATCGGTGCGGTTGGGGATGCCGTTAAGGGTGTGGCAGACAAGATCAAGTCATTCCTTCACTTCTCCGTGCCAGATGAAGGTCCGCTGACGGATTATGAATCATGGATGCCTGACTTTATGGGAGGTCTTGCCAAGGGTATCGAAAAGAGCCGTGGCATGATCCAGAAGGCGGTAAGCGGTGTATCTTCCGATATGGTGGTCAGCCCAGATGTCAGCAGAATGGAAAGCATGACGGGAACAGGAACGGCAGCACAGCCAGAAGGTATTTCCGGGATGCTTTCTGCAATTACTTCTGCAATCGATAATATCAAACCGGACAGCGGTGACATCGTCATTCCTGTGTACCTTGGCGGTACGATGCTTGATGAGGTTATTGTTTCGGCGCAGCAGAGGGCAAACTTAAGAAGCGGGGGCAGATAAAAATGGCATATATACAATATCTTGTTTTTAATGAGAAGTCTCTGCCCCTGCCGGATTCCTACGATATCGGATTGTCAGATGTCGAGGCGGACTCCGGCGGTGAAACAGAGGCGGGAACCACACAGAGGGATGTAGTAAGGACGGGAGTGGCTGACATTTCCGTCTCTTTTTCCGTGTCCCCGAAGTGGCTCGGACTGCTGACGGCATATTCCAAGATGCCGAAGATAGCAGTGAAATATTTTGACACGGAAACACTGGAACTGAAAGATGCAGAAATGTATATCACGGGATTTAAGGCAGTACTTAAAAAGGACACATCCTATAAGGGACTGTGGACGGTATCCTTTACCCTAAAAGAAATGTAGGAGGCAGATGCTGTGATCGAAGTATCAGAGAAATTCAAAAATGCCGTAAGGCAGAACACAAGAAAATATGAGTGGTACGGTTCGATCACGACAAAAGCCGGAAAGGTGCATGAATTCACGGCAAAGGATATCGTGAAGGGTTCCGGCTACATAAAATGGCAGTGCTGCAGTAACACGGAGATAGAACTCGGAACAGTGTATGCAGCAGAAATGGGAATCAGCCTGTTTTCGGAGATTGACCGTTATACCCTGGAAGATGCCGAGGTACGGCTTTATTACCGCCTGACACTTCTGGACGGGACAACGGAGTCCGTACCGATGGGGATTTACGAAGTTTCCGAAGCCAACAGGAAGGTGCGGACACTGGAACTGAAAGGCTATGACCATATGCTCCGTTTTGAGAAGTCCCTGAAACTGGAATCCTCAAGCGGAACGCCATACCAGTTCTTAAAGGCTGCGTGTGCTGCATGCAAGGTGGAAATGGCACAGACGGTTGCGGAGATCAGTGCCCTTCCGAACGGTAAGACCACACTTGGTATTTATTCGGATAATGATATAGAGACCTTCCGTGACCTGGTCTTTTATGTGGCACAGGTGCTTGGCTGTTTCTGCCAGATAGACCGATACGGAAAACTTGTCCTTAAGCGGTACGGGAATGAATCCGTATGGAACGTGGAGCAGAAGGAGAGGTTCGACAGCAGTTACTCTGACTTTGTTACAAGATACACGGCAGTATCATCCACAAACCAGATCAGCCAGACGGCAGAATACATTGCGATGGAAAAAGACGATGCCCTTACCATGAACCTTGGCATCAATCCGTTACTTCAGTTCGGACTGAAATCCGTAAGGGAGAAGATACTGCGTGAGATACTTACGGCACTGCAGAAGATAAATTATGTACCGTTTGACAGTTCCACCATCGGAAATCCGGCACTGGAAGTTGGGGACATCCTGAAATTTTCAGGCGGACATGCGGATGAGACAAAGATAAGCTGTATTACGAGTATCGAATGTAAGATCAACGGGAAAATGACACTGAAATGTGTTGGGAAGAATCCAAGGCTTGCATCTGCCAAGAGCAAGAATGATAAGAATATTACAGGTCTTATCAATTCCGTGGAAAGCGGAAAGACCATTATTTACAGTTTTGTCAATGTTGCCCCGTTTGAAATCGGGCAGTCCCTTATGAATGTAATGGATATTGACTTTACTGCAACGGAAGAAACCACGGCAGCATTCCAGTGCGAGATGCTTCTTGAGGTGGTAAAGCCGGAAGAAGCAGATACCGGGGAAGAGTCAGAAGAAGGCGTGGCAGCAGAAACGGAACTGCCGGAGCTGTCCATAGTCTACAAGATAAATAATGAGACCATAGATACATTCATGCCGGCCAAGACCTGTCTGTACGGGAAGCATATCGTTACATTGTTTTTCCCGATATCAAAGGTCATTGAGAACAGTTCCAATACATTTTCCATGTATCTGAAGATATCATCCGGGAGTGTAAAAATTGGTGAGGCACAGATCAGGGCAACCATCAGCGGACAGGGACTTGTAGCAGGACTGGGAGACTGGAACGGACGCATCAATATCAATGAAAACATCGGATATATCAGTATCACGGATGTACCGTTTGTGGCTGATGTGTTTAAGGATATGGCATCTGTAACATTCCCTTCCAAAAAGACGCAGGGACTGACACAGACAATCGGGAACATTCCGATTGCCAATCAGAACTATGAAGCGGATGCATTTACGGACCGTGCATGGATCACGGAGATCCTCCGTACCTTTGTCCTTACAAGCGTGCGGGGAAATCCAAAGTATAACGGATATATCACGGTCAATACGGAAGAACGGTTTATGCTGCGGAAACGGTATGTACAGAAGTCGGGGCCGGAATCCCTCGACCACGGATATGCAGAAGACCTTGTGATCGATATTTCATACTTCACAAGGGTGGACGGAGTGGAAGTCAATGGTTATACCGCAGCAGTCCGTCCGCAGTATGTGATCACCACGGCAGAGACTTCCGTTAAGTTCCCGGATACCATTACCGTTGAAGACGGGTTATTTGAACTGAAAGCAGTAACCGAACAGACGCAGGAAGCCGTGACGGATGAAGTGGATGAAGGTTTCTTGGAAAGGACAACGGTTGATGTATCCGGCTTTGACGGAGTGAAAGGAGTGGAATTTACGTTATGAACTATGACAATATAAATGATATTTTTTCGGCCGGTGTTACCAACATGACCTGTCTGTTACAGGACAGCAACAGCTATGATGGCGGTACGCTTGCCGTGAGCGGTGCGGATTTTTTTACATTCCTTGGGAACGCCGTGCTGTACATTTATGCACATGGCGATTCCTACTGGGGGATCGGAAGTGATGCCACGCACATTAAAGTGGATAACCGTGATACCAGAATGCGGTCGCTTTACAGGGAAGAAGGGACTTTATACAGTTATTACCGTTTCCTGAAAATACGGTGGGAAGGATGGTCGCATTACAATGCATCCGGGTCGGACTACCAGTTAAAGTATGACCTCCTGTTCTGGGACACGGGGGATATTTCTCTTCATATGATTTCCGTTCCTGCCCAGTGTTATGATGGCGGTTTCAGTTTTAGTGCTGATAAGAACTATACTTTTACAAAGCCGGATGCAGCGTCCCCGGATATTACTTTCCAGTATTATGCGGACAGCAATACCTTTGAAGTAAAGTACACACCAATTGACCTGTTGGTCCCGTTCAAACTCCTGATAAAGGACGGGGATGGAAAACTGTATACGGTGGAGAACCAGATCATAAATGAGGAGCTGTCAGAAACAGCGGATGTGCTTGTCGGACTGGAAGAAACAGAAGTCAATGCACTTTTGTTTAAGAAATATGGTTTTGCAAAGATGCCGGAGTGGGACCTGATTAAAGGACTGACGCTTCCTTCCGTATTAAGCTGGAGTGACAGCAGGGCATTTCCACTGAATGCCGTGATTACGGGAACACCGCCAAAGCAGTATATCGAATGCATGGCGGATCTTTCGGACGGCACAGTCCTTGGAATCAAGGCACTGAATGCAGAATATGAGGGAGAGATCACGGTACAGTACAGTTATGACGGGGAGGCCTTTACGGATGAAACCCCGATGGCGGATTTTCTTACAATGGATCTGGACGAATTGTATGCCGGACTGCTAGAAGCAAAGACAATAACCTTCCGCTTCTGGCTTGCGGGCGATGCAACGCTTACATCCTTTATCATGAATTATAGAAATGGAGATGATGACGATGCTCAAGGGAACAACAAGAATAGAACTTACTGATGTAAATACGGGTGAGGTGGAAACCTACCAGAACAGCAATATGGTCACCAATGCACTGAGGGATGTATTGAAACCGCTTGGACTTTCTAAGAGACCGAACAGGTTCTTAAATGAATTCGTGCCGTATTATGAAAAACTGCTCGGAGGCATCCTGTGCTTTGACAGGGAGATACCTGAGAACGCAGACGGATATTATCCTCCGGCAGATGCAAACCTTGTCGGCTGTGCTTCACATGGAATGCAGAACAACACAAAGAATACCTTCCGTGGCGGATTCAACCAGACAGAATCGGAAGTAAACCTGAAAGACAGGTATGTGAAATATGTATATGATTTTGCTACCAGTCAGGCAAATGGCACGATTGCCAGTATCTGCCTTACACACAGGAATGGCGGTCTTACATCATACGGCAGTAAAAATACCAGTCCGATCAGGGAGAATTTCCTGATGCAGTCTATTGCGGAAGACAACCTTCAGTATGTGTACCCTGACAGGACTGGGGCAAGCACAAGCAGCAGATATTCCGGCATGACGATTGGAAAAACAGAGCTGATATTCCTGATCGACAGGGCAAAGGACTGTGTATATTATTTCAAAGTGGCGGATAAGAACCATATCCACATCACGAAAAGACGTGCATTTTTAAAGACGGTATCCATTCTTGATAATATCTATACCACAAAACCGCTTATCGAAGAAATCGAACTGGTGGAGCTGTCCTCGGAACTCCAGATAGGCTACTGGTCATATAATTATGATCCGTCAAATGATTGCCTGTATATCTGCACGAGCAGCAACAGCAGGACTGCCCCGGACGGCAAGTTTCTTATAACAGAAATAAAAGTGGACACTTGGAAGATCAAGCAGTATGAAATAACAAACACCACGGATAAATATCTTAGGACGGAAGGAAACTGGGGAATGTTTGTTACCGAAGGCTATCTTCTGCTGAGGGGATATGATGCCCCGTATGATGTGTATAAGATCCAGATCACGAATCCGGCAAATGTTGTAAAGCTGAAGCGGACCAATGTGACCAACATCAATGGCGTGCCGAAGTTTGTGATCAACGGAAGGGTTTATTACGAATACAGTTATGAACAGCTTCTGATTGCGGATCTGGCAACGAATGAGATCATGCCGCCGGAGACACAGACATTGTTTAATTCCAGTTATACGATGAGCGTGACTCCCGTAAGAAATGAACCGCTCATCTATTTTTGTGATTATGGCACATGGTCAACGTCCGGGTGGTACATGATGTGCAATTATCTGGCAACCATCAATAACCTTGATACACCCGTTACCAAGACGGCAGATAAGACGATGAAGATCACTTATATTTTACAGGAACAATAAAATACTTTTCGGAATCAGGCAGTTATCCATTGCGGGTAGCTGCTTTTTTTATACAAAAAATCAAAGGAGGACAAGACAATGAAGGAATTCTGGAACGCAGTACAGTTTGTATTCACGGCAGTCGGAGGATGGCTTGGATACTTTCTGGGAGGGTGTGACGGTCTGCTCTTTGCACTGCTCGCATTTGTGGTCATCGACTACATCACGGGAGTCATGTGTGCAATCAGCGACCAGAAGCTGTCCAGTGCAGTCGGATTTAAGGGAATCTGCCGTAAAGTGCTGATTTTCCTTATGGTCGGCATCGCAAACATTCTTGATGTATATGTCATCGGGACGGGGAGCGTTTTAAGGACGGCAGCCATTTTCTTCTACATCTCAAATGAAGGGATCTCCCTTCTGGAGAATGCGTCCCATCTGGGACTGCCTGTTCCGGCAAAGATCAAAGCCGTGCTGGAACAGCTTCATGACAGGTCAGAAGAAGACAAAGACAACGGGGAAGGGTAGCACCTTCCCTCTTTTATTACAGAGAATTGGAGGATCATATTATGAGTCAGAAATTTGGAATCGATGTAAGCCATTGGCAGGGCAGTTTTGACTTTGCAAGGGCTAAGAGTAAGGAAGGTGTGGAGTTCGCAATCATCAAAGCCGGAGGTGCTGATGCCGGACTTTATAAGGACAGCCAGTTTGAAGCGAACTATAAGAAATGTGAGGAATGCGGGCTTCCAAAGGGGGCATATTTCTACGGAAATGCCAGAAGCGTTGCAGATGCCAAGAAAGAGGCAGAATATTTTCTTTCCCTGCTTAAGGGAAAGAGATACGAGTATCCTGTCTTTTATGACGTGGAAGGCAGCATGATCACAAAGAATGACAGGAACACACTGACACAGATCGTAAAGGCATTCTGCTCTGCAGTGGAAGCAGCCGGATACTGGACCGGTATTTATTCGTCCGAGTCATTCTTCAACAGTGAGATGAATGACGGAGAGCTTACCCGTTACAGCCACTGGGTTGCAAGATGGGGTAAGAGCAAGCCGGCCCCAGCAAGCGGTGCAGAGACACAGATCTGGCAGTTCGGCGGGGAGACAAACCTTATCCGAAGCAACAAGATTAACAGGCAGTCCTGTGATCAGGATTACTGTTATGTGGATTTTCCTGCAAAGATCAAGGCGGCCGGACTGAATGGTTATGCCAAGGGCAGCAGCAGTACAATCACCCCGGCGAAGAAATCCAATGAGGAGATCGCAGCCGAGGTGATTGCCGGAAAGTGGGGCAACGGCACTGAAAGACAGAAACGGCTTTCCCAGGCCGGATACGATTATTCTGCAATTCAGAGTATCGTGAATAAGAAACTCTCCCCATCCAAGAAATCCGTGGATGAGATCGCAAGGGAAGTCATTCATGGTGACTGGGGAAACGGAACAGAGCGTAAGAACAGGATCAGTGCTGCCGGATATGATTATTCCGCAGTACAGAAAAGGGTAAATGAACTCCTGAAATAAAGATAAGGCTGATGGTCTGTAATGGCTGTCAGCCGTATTTTTTTCATTTTGGACAAGTTTGGATTGAGGGAAAAAGATAGTGTGGAAACAGCAGAAATGCTTGACTTTACAGTGGTTTAGAGTGATTTATAGACTACCAAAAACGAAAGGAGTTCTTATTTATTATGATAAAGGAAAACAGATTGAATAATGTGGCTTTTTACTGCAGAGTCAATCATCGTGACAGAGACTATGAACAATACCTAAAAGATGTTATGAAATGTCTGGAAGAAGAATTTGGAAAGTGTGAATGGAATTTGCAGATATTCTTTGAAGAGGCATCAGGGGCAGACCCAGATAGAAAAGAATTTAATCGTCTGAAAGCGGAAATTGCCGCAAAGAAGATTGATGTAGTGGTTACCATGAGAGCTTCCACGATTGCCCGCAACTGGGGACAGTTTATAGAGTTCATGATGATTTGCAGTAAGAAAAATGTGGAAGTGGTGTGCATTGACAAGGTAGAGGATGCGATGGCTATTTTCGGTAGAATTCAGGAGTTTAAGAAAAGGTTTTTTGAAGGAAGTGATGTAACGTGCGAGTAAAAGTAATCAACAAACAATCGGCTTCGGTCATACAAAAGAAAAGGGTTTGTGCCTATGCCAGAGTTTCCACAGACAGTAGAAGGCAGGAAGATTCTCTGGAAAATCAGATGGAAACATATAAAAGGCTGATTACTAGAAATCCAGAATATGAATTTATCGGGGTATATGCTGATCAGGGTATATCCGGTTATTGTGAGAATCGCCCACAGTTCCAGCGAATGATGGAAAAGGCAAGGGCAGGAGAGATTGACCTGATTATTACAAAATCCATATCAAGGTTTGCAAGAAATACCGTCACCGTTCTAAAGTTCGCAAGGGAACTAAAGGAACTGGGTGTCGGTATTTTTTTTGAAGAACAGAACATTAACACTCTGTCAGGGGACGGCGAGATGATGCTTGCCGTCCTCGCTTCTTTTGCACAGGAAGAGAGCAGGAGCATGAGTGAAAACAATAAATGGTCCATTCGTAAAAAGTTTGAGCGAGGGGAAGTGATGATTACTACCTCCCGATTCCTTGGCTATGACAAAAATGAGTATGGACATTTAATTGTGAATCGAAAAGAAGCAGAAATTGTCAGTCTGACTTTTGACCTATATCTGATGAATGTTGGTTCGTCAAGAATTGGCGAGCTGCTTGATTATTTGGGGGTAAAAACGGTAACGGGAACCACATGGGAGAGCGGGACCATTAACGGGATGCTTTGCAATGAGAAGTACAAAGGAGACTTCCATCTGCAGAAGTATTACACCCCTGAAAACAAAAGAAACCGTACAAGGAAAAACAATGGAGAAGTGCAGAGTTATTACATTTCGGAAAATCATAAACCTATTGTATCGCCGGAAGTATGGGAAAAGGTGCAGGAGGTAAGGGAGCAGAGAAAGCGTGACAGGAACATTGGGCAGGACAACACAATGAAGTATCAGAACCGCTACCCCTTAAGCGGAATGTTGATTTGCCCTTATTGCGGAAAAACACTTAGGCGCAGACAGGTTTATAAAAAGAAAATCCAGTGGCTCTGCAGTACCTATATCGAAAAGGGTGTCAAGGAATGTAAGGGGATAAGGATAGATGATACCGAATTGCAGGGATTGAACATTACGGAACAGAAAGTAGTGGAGGAGGTGATTCAGAATGGCAAGAAGCATTACTGTTATACCAGCAAAGCAGATTTCGACTGCGGAATCAGGAACAGAGCAAACAGTACAGAAACTGAGAATGGCAGCGTATTGCCGAGTGTCAACCGACCAAGAAGAACAGTTATTAAGCTATGAGAATCAGGTCAATTATTACACCAATTACATCAGCGAAAATCCTCTTTATGAATATGCAGGAACTTATGCGGATGAGGGGATTTCGGGAACTAACACAAAGAAGAGGGATGAATTTAACCGCATGATTGCAGACTGCAGAGCAGGAAAAATAGATATGATTATCACGAAGTCCATTTCCAGATTTGCAAGAAATACGCTGGACTGTCTGAACTATGTGCGCGAGATGAAGGACTTGGGGATTGGAATTATTTTTGAAAAGGAAAACATCAATACCCTCGATGCAAAAGGCGAAGTGCTTCTTACCATTCTTTCCTCTCTGGCGCAGGACGAGAGCCGCTCCATTTCAGAGAACTGCACATGGGGAATCCGCAGGAGGTTTGAAACAGGAAAGCACAAAATGAGTACCAAGCGTTTCCTTGGCTACGATGCGGACGAGAATGGCAAGCTGGTAATAAACAGGCTGCAGAAGCCGATTGTAGTACGGCTATATCAGGAATTTCTGGATGGCAAAACAACGGACTACATTAAAAGGATTTTTGAAAAGGAAGGGATTAAAAACTGGGATGGAGGTACAAAGTGGCAGGCTACAACCTTAATGAGCATGTTGGAAAATGAAAAGTACAAAGGGGATGCATTGCTGCAGAAAAGCTATACAGTGGATTTTCTTACCAAAAAGCGGGCACCGAACAAAGGAGAAATCCAGATGTTTTATGTAGAGGATGACCACGATGCTATCATTTCGAAGCGAATATGGGAATGTGTTCAGCTTGAGATTAAGCGCAGAAAAAAATACCTTGAGGAGCATGGAACAAATTCTTATTCCCATAGAACAGAAAGCAATCCATTTGCATCCAAGATAGTGTGTGGAGAGTGCAATAAGATATTTGCAAGGAAGGGATGGCGGAGCAGCACGGGAGTTGACAGAAAGGTATGGCAATGCAGTGAGCGGTACAAGGTAAAAGGAGTCATAGGATGTGCCAACCGCCATGTGGAGGAAGAAACATTGATAAAGGCTTATCTGGTGGCATGGAATGCACTGGTGGAGAACCAAGCAGATTTCATGGAACAGTGGACGGAGCAGTTGCAGAGTGAGAACCTCTTGGAAGGTTATCGAGCAGAGAAGTTCATAGAATACACCGATGGGGCAGAACCATTGAATGAGATGGATACGGATTTCATGCTGAAAACACTGGATCACATCAAGGTATTTGAGGATGGAACATTGTTGGTAGTGTTCCTAGATGGAACGGAGATTGAATGTAAAAATGAAGAGAAGTAGGGAAAAATGAAAAATTTTGAAAAAGGGCTTGTGACTATAAACCATATGGTTTATAGTATAATTATAAAAGAGTAAGAGAGGGGGGTGTATTTTGAAATATACAAGAATAAATGAGAAACATTGGGATGAGTGGGCAGGAAACAATTGTGTATGGACGGTTCCTATTTCTCATCAAGAATTTATTGCGGCAAAGAATGGGGAAATAGATATTTATTTAACACCACTTAAGCCAGTTCCGAAAAATTGGTATTTACCAGTGAAGAATAAAAAGGTTTTGGGTTTGGCAAGTGGAGGAGGACAGCAGTGTCCCGTGTTTGTGGCCAACGGCGCGGAAGTGACTGTTTTTGATATTTCATCTAAGCAATTGGAATCAGATAAGTTTGTTGCGGAAAGGGAAGGGTATAATATATCTTTGATAAAGGGAGATATGACTCATGAGTTTCCATTTGAAGATGAGAGTTTTGATTTGATAGTTCATCCGGTTTCTAATAGTTATATAAAGGATATATTGCATGTGTGGAAAGAATGCTATAGGATTCTTAAACATGGTGGACAGCTTTTATCAGGGTTTGCAAATCCAACAATATATCTTTATGGAAAAAATAAGGATGAGTATAAATTGTCATATAGGATGCCATTTGACCCCCTAAATGATTTGTCAAATAATGAGCTGAAGAAATTAAGTGATACAGATGGAGTTCAATTTGGACATTCATTTTCGGAACAACTTGCTGGTCAAGTTGATGCAGGCTTTGTTCTGACGGGATTTTATGAGGATTATCATCCGATAAATAATGAAATAAACTTTTACGATACATATATAGGGGAGGTAGCATCATATTTAACAAAATATATGCCTATATATTTCGTTACGAAATCATTAAAAAATTAAGGGGGAATAATTATGTTATTTATAAAAAATAGTGATTTGCAATGGTTTAAGGATGAAGAACATGACATGTACGCTGGTGTGCATGATAGTTTGCCGGTCAATGCAGATGCAGATATTATGTTTGCGAAAATTGAGCCAGGACATACTTTACCTATTCATTGGCATACAAGACCTTTATGTCAAGATGGAACGGATACAGGATATGAATCTTTTTTCTTCTTTGAAGGTGGCAAATTTTTGCTGTTAAGAGGAAAAGAGAATATTGAGTATGATGTTAAAGAACCATTTACACTTACTTTTTTTTCTGGTGAAGATGATATGCATGGTATAAAAAATATTGGGGAGAGAGAGTTAGTATTTCAAGTATTATGCGCACCCAGATTTTCTGATGATGAGGAACATTTTGTTTGAAATAATAAAGGGGACAATGAAATGAATATTTCTAACATTGAATGTAATATTATTGACTGGCGTATTACGGCGAAATGTAATAGTAGTTGTGATTATTGCTATGCTTCTGCCCAATTACCAGAAATGTCGGTAGATGGTATAAATAAAATAATTGATTCAATTATAAAATCTGGTTGCAAAGCTGTTTGTATTTCTGGAGGAGAACCTTTACTTAATAAAAATGCAATTTCTATTATTAGGCAATTGCATAATAGTGGAATATCAGTTTATCTGTCCACAAATGGAACTGAATATATGAAGTATCGCGACGAATTGGAGAAGTATATTTCTAAATTGTCACTTCCATTAGATGGTTTTGATGAAGAAAATAATAAAATAAATGGAAGAAAAGTTTTTTATAGTGATGTAGATGGAAAAGCATCGGAATTTCAATCTGTCATAGATATTTTGGATTACTACGAAAACCATCCTCATAATTTTGCTATTAAGATTGGAACTGTTTTAACTGCTAGAAATGCAGATATTGAATATTTCAGAAAAATGTATGAACTTTTAAAAAAATACACGATAGATTTATGGAAGATATATGAATTTATACCTGAGGGAAAGGGAAAGAGTAATCAGGCAGAGTTGAAACTTTCATCGGCAGAGTTGAAACTTTTTTTAAAAGATTTTAAGCAGTTTCAGGAAAATATTTTGAATGAAGGAAATCTGGAGTGTTTGATTGCTACCAGGAGTATGCGTGATTCGGCATATTTTATAATACAGCCTGATGGAACTGTAGTCGTTCCAGTTGACAATGGGGATATAGGAGTTAATGAATTGGTGGTTGGAGACCTGAATACACAAGACATTGTTTCTGTTCTAGTGGAATGGAATAAGCAGGTTAGTTCAATAAGGCATAATGCTAATTATGAAACGAGATGTATTACAAGAAGTTTGGCAAAAACTCATATTGATAAAATCGATAAAAAAATAATTTACTTTTTGGATCAGAATCCACTGCAAGAGTATGCTGAATTAGCTACTAAATTGACGGATGAACATATTTCCTGTGATGAATTGGAAAAGCGTATAGAAAAATTATATAGCATTCGTGCAATTAGGCATATTATGCCAATAATAAATGTATCTCAATTTGGGTTAGAAGTGTTTTTACTTAATCTTTATTTTAAGCCGAATTCGGCTTTAGATTCTGCACAGATTGCTGAGATACTGTGCCATGATCCATATATTGCCTGGGTTGCAGAGTGCTATGAGTATAATACGGAAGATAATTATGTAATTTTTCGTATTTCGATTCTTATTGAAAATAATGCAAAGTTATATGAGCGGATAAAATACTTGCGTTCTATTTTTGGCGAAATGTTATATCGCTATGAAATTGACATTGTGCCGGATAAATACATATGTGGACAAAATTTTTTGATTGATAAGATGGATAATTCTACTTTAAGCCATGATCATATAATGTTAGATTCCGTGAAAACAAGGATTACTCCCAAAGAGTATGCTGTTATAGTAGCTATGAATTCATCAGAGCGATTGACTATTGATACAATAGCTAAGGCTGCGTCCCTTCGTAAAGAAGTTGTTTTAAAAATTATTGATGAATTACTTTCTAGGGCGGTAATAAATAAATTTCAGATAGTTCTTGATACTAATGTTTTGGGATACCAATGTTATATGTTTTTCGTCAAATTTAATTCTTGCAGTAGCAAGGAATTATTTGAAGAATATATAAAGACATTGCCTAATGTGACGCATATAAATACCTTAAATACGGGGCGGTGGGATATAGATGTTGAAATACATGTTGATAGACCGGAAGTTTGTGCTGCAATTTGGAGTGATTTAGAGAATCGATTTAGTGATGATATATTAGACAAAAAACTTATTAGAATAAAAAAGGATCATAAGTTTAAATTTCTTATTGATTCAACTTTGAAAAATATTGAGAGTTCTGTTGATACAAGATGGTGGAAACGATAGCTAAGGGGGAAAAATATGTTTTTTTTATTTATTTCAGCATCGGCAAAAATTTCAAGAAACGGTGTTAAGACTGTAACAAAATCATTATTTGAAAATCCCTTTTTTCCAGAACAATTGAGTTTTTCTGATATGTTAGGAATTATTTCGATTATCTTAGCTGTTATATCTATAGTTTTGGCGATAATTATATATAAGCTGTCTACTGATACATCAGAAAAGCTCGCTGAGGAAGCAGCAAGAAGAGCTTTTGAAAAGAAATACTATATAGAAAATAGATTAACAGAGAATACCGCGGAGATAACTAAAAAAATTAACTTAAATAAGGAACAACGTAGAGTTGTAAAAAAGTTAATAAATCAATTGATAAAGAGGGGAAAAAAGAATTCATCTATAAATCCTTGGATTCATGCTGCATCTTTTCCTATAAAGCTGAAAGATGAATTTACAGAGGAAGAAACTGTAAGATTAATGTATGAATGGAAGAAAAAAGCATTTATATCATGGGATGGTACATTAGAAAACACAACAAAAATTTTTATTTTGAAAGGAGATTTATTACTTGAAGATATTGATTCACGCTAGCTTAGATTTTAAGCAGGCTATGATTGAGGCAAAAAATTATATTGAAAAAAACAGTGAACATCAAGTTATTCTTCCTGAATTAACGAGATATCAAGACATTAGAGATGTTCAGGGAGATGATGAAACCTTTACAAAAATTAAAAACAGATTAACAAAAGAAAATTTTCAGAATGTAAAAAATTGTGATGTTTTGTTAATTCTTAATTATTCACATAGGGGAGTTGAAAATTATATTGGAGGAAACTCCTTTATGGAAATGGTTGTTGCTTTTTTTCTTAAGAAACCAATATATTTGCTTCATGACATTCCAGATAATATGACTTTTACTGAGGAGATTAAGTCATTATATCCTCATGTGGTTCAAAAATTATCTGTATTTTTAGAAACATTAAATAAAGTAAAGTAGACAGGTTGTGAATATATATACTAATTTAGCGGTTAGCACCTTATGGTTTGAAGTTAAACTGTGGGGTGTTTATATTTTTAGAAAAATAAGGAGTTTCAGTAGAGAGATATTATGACAACATCAAATATGGTTAGAGAGTTATGTGAAAAGGAAAATATTAGTATTGCAGAACTTTGCAGACGTATTGGACAAACTCCACAAAATTTTAATAAAAAATTAAAAAGAGGTACAATATCTTTTGAAGAAATGCTAGTGATTGCAGATGCTCTAAATGTTAACTATGAACAAGTATTTGTATTACCGAACGGAGAAAAGATAGGGTTTTGCTAATAAAAGTAAATAATAAAAAATTTAGTAGGTAGAGAGGAAAAATCTGATAGTAGGTTCATCTGTAATATTATAGAATTAAGATGATTTATTGGTACAGTATTATGTCGTTGACTTTTAACAGGTGGGGTAAAGGTTATCCCCCTAAGTGGGAGTATAAAACTTTTCTCAAAAGGTGACGGTTTCGCTATTTAGTATAAGAAGTAACTTTCACCGCATGTGGAGACGGTTGTTCTTTTGTCCCAACAAAAGGCTGATGATTACATTGAAGTGGAATTAGAGTTGGATGAGCTGGATTTGACTTCAGCAGAGAGTAAGGCAACTTATAAGGAAATTCAGGAATATGTGCTGAAGGAGCATGGGTTGAAGGTTTCTAACCTATATATTTCACAGGTAAAAAGAAAGTGTGGAATAGAAGTTGGGGAGAATTATAATCTTCCGAAATCAGAGGATAGCAGACAACCTCAGTGTCCGGAGGAGAAGGAAAAAGCGATAAAGGATGCGCTGGAGCATTTTGGGATGGTTTAGATATTAAGAAATTATGTTGCAAAAATTGGTCATGCAAAGGAGGAAATATCATGCTTGCTTTTAATGAAAATGGTAAATTGACAGAGTATGAAGAAACAAATTTTTTAAAAGTATGTGATTCATGTCACCATATTTACAAGCAAAGGGTTGAACAACAACTAGAAGGAATGCGTGAAAGAGAATATGATATTTGTCCTTTGTGTGGTGAAGAAAATGATAGTAGTATGCAAGTTGATTTCTATAATTCTCGATTAACGGAAGTAGAATTATCAAAGTTAAGAAAAAAAGCATTGATAAAAACTATAATAGGATACTGCGACAAGCAATACAAACAAACAGATTGTTTTGTTTGTGATCATCAAAATGGTTGTCCAGGAGAATGCGAAGGTAACTGCAAAAATTGTTTGGAGGAGGTACATTACCCAGGGAGATATCCAAATGGAAAGAAAGATTACGACTGTAGTAGAATGCTTAATTTTTACGTGTGTGATTACTCGGCCAAATATGCTTCTGAACTTTTGTATCTGATGAGAAAGAGCCAAGCACTTGAAGAAATTAATGATTACCATGTTTTGTCTATTGGTTGCGGTGGTTGTCCAGATTTAATGGCATTTGAACGATATTGCCATGAAAAATCATATGATAAATCTGTAAGTTATATCGGTATAGATGTTAATGAAAAATGGAAACCAATACATGAGCAAATTAAATCATATAAAACAAAAACTTTAAGAAGAACTCAATTTAAATATATGGATGCCGTAACGGAAGAATATAATATTTCAAATGCAAACGTTATTGTATTGCAATATGTTATATCACATTTCTATAATTCAGGGCAAATAGGTGAGATAGAGATTTTTTTTGAAAAATTGGTTCAGAATATTATTTTACATAAGGAACAAGGAAAGCCATTAGTGGTTCTCATTAATGATGTAAATAGCAATAATAGAGGTCGCGATTATTTTGAGAAATTGGTTGAAAAGTTAGATGGTGAGGGTCTGATAGAAAATAGTCAAGGATATTATTTTGATTACAATATAAGGAACGAATTTCAGAGGTATGGTATAAAACACGAATCAAATCGTATTGTATATAATATTCCTGATAGACTTTCTACATATCAGCCATGGGAAGTGTGTTCAAGTGCGCAGCTTTTGATTGAAGTATTATAGCAGGAGATGATAGAAATGATTATTAGTGCAAGTAGACGTACAGATATACCGTCTTACTATTCGGAATGGTTGGTTAATAGATTAAAAGAGAAATATGTATTGGTTAGAAATCCGATGAATATACATCAGGTAAGTAAGATAGATTTATCTCCAGATGTTGTTGATGCAATCGTATTTTGGACAAAAAATCCAACTCCAATGTTGTCATACTTGGATCAAATTAATGATTATACATATTATTTTCAATTTACATTAAGTGCGTATGGTCCTGATGTAGAAAGGAATTTACCATCAAAAAATAAAATTATTATTCCGACATTTCAACAGTTATCCAAAGAAATTGGAAAAGAAAAGGTTATATGGAGATATGATCCGATATTCTTTAATGAGCAGTACTCAATAGAGTATCATTGTAAGTATTTTGAAGTATTAGCTTCAAAATTGGGTGATTATACGGAGAAGTGTACTGTGAGCTTTATGGATATGTATAGAAATACAGAGCGAAATGTAAAGCCCTTAAGTATTGTCAAAGATACATATGAAATGCAGGTAGAATTATTGCAAAGATTTGTAGAAATAGCAAAGGAGTATGGTTTGTATATTGATACCTGTGCTGAAATTGGAGATTTTCATAATATAGGAGTTGAGCATGCTCATTGTATTGATAGGGAACGAATAGAGAGAATTGGCGGATTTAAACTTAATGTTGATAAAGACACAAATCAAAGAGCAGAATGTGGATGTGTGGCAAGTATTGATATAGGAGCCTATAATACATGCAAAAATGGATGTTTGTATTGTTATGCAAATTATAGTTCAAATACTGTAGAAAAGAATTTTGGTATGCACAATCCCAAATCACCTTTGTTGTTTGGTGAAATAGATAGCACAGATGTAATCAAGGAAAGAAAGGTAAAGTCACTTATTAATAATCAGATGAATTTGTTTGATCTTTAGGGAAAAAGAGGGATTATATGAAATATAATTTGTACTTTTATGATGATACCAGAAATGCAGTGATTATGACAGATATGGATGGCAAGCAACTTGTGATTGACTGTGATAAAGTAGAGGAGCAGGTCGTATTTGATGAGCCGGCGGATGCGGGGATTCTTGCCAGACTTGCAAGGAAAGAACCGGCAAATTATGTGAGTATTGCAATGCGTCCGGGCGGATTGCAGGATTATGTGGATGTGTGGAATGAGTTGAATTAGTATATTCCTTTGTTGACAAAGGAAAGTCGGAGTGTTAGAATGGCTTTATCTTAAGGAGAGAGGTGAAAAGATGAGAAGATAATTTACTTTTGATTACATGAATGTTTATGCAGTATGAGCGATATCGCCCATACTACTTGTCATGTTGCCAAAAGTGGATTATGTTCTCATAACCTCTCTTTTTGTGTGCATAAAAATGATTACAATGTTGGGTGTATTTCCTTCTTTTGATGAACCATATGAGGTTATAGTATGTAATGGAACTGTTTGGCAACGAATGGTTCTTTTTTTATTGTAACCATGAGAGGAGGAATGTATATGGCACAAATTAGTATAAATAATCTCACCTTTGGATATGAAGGGAGTTTTGATTATGTTTTTGAGAATGTTTCATTTTCGATTGATACAAATTGGAAACTAGGTTTTATTGGTAGAAATGGAAAAGGGAAGACAACTTTTTTAAATTTATTACTTGGAAAATATCAGTTTACAGGTTCCATAAGTGCATCAACGAAGTTTGATTATTTTCCTTATGAAATTGCAGAATACCAAAAGCAAATGCCTGTGGCAGAATTTATGGAAGATTTGAAGCCGGGGTGTGAAATATGGAGAGTAATTTGTGAGTTGGAAGAGCTATCGGAAAGTTCAGAGATTTTGTATAGACCTTATTGTACCTTAAGTCCCGGAGAGTGTACAAAGATATTACTTGCAGTTTTGTTTTCACAGGAAAATGAGTTTTTATTAATTGATGAACCGACGAATCATCTTGACCAAAATGCAAGGGAGTGTGTGAAGGTGTATTTAGCTTCTAAAAAGGGTTTTATACTGGTTTCTCATGACAGAGATTTGTTGGATGCATGCACAGATCATTGTCTGGTATTGAATCGTTGCAGTATCGAAGTACAAAATGGTAATTTTTCGGTCTGGTGGGAGAATAAGCAACGTAAAGATAAATTTGCGATAGCACAAAATGAGAAACACCGAAAGGAGATTCAAAAGTTGAACCATGCGGCAGAACAGGTTGCTAAGTGGGCAGATAAAAATGAACGCACCAAAATAGGATTTGATCCGATAAAAGAACATGACAGATGCTTAAGCACAAGAAGTTTTATAGGAGCCAAAACAAAAAAGATGCAGAGGCGTGTAAAGCAGATGGAAAAACGAATTGAAAGAGAGATTGAGGAAAAGGAGGGTCTTTTAGAAGATATAGAATATCTTAAAGATTTAAAGTTGTTTCAGCTTGTTCATTACAAAAATAGTCTTGTTAATGTAAAAGAGTATAGTTTGCAATATAAAGACTCAGATAAACCAGTGTTTCAAGGGCTGTCTTTTGACATTAAAAAGGGTGATCGTGTTGTATTATCCGGAAAAAATGGAAGTGGAAAGACAACAATTATTAGAAAAATCCTAGAAAAATGTAATTCCAATATAGGTGTTTGTATAATTGAAGAAGGACTATGTGAGGTGGCAAGTGGTCTTGTTATTTCATATGTTGGTCAGGAGACAATTGGAATTAAAGGTAATGTTACAAATTATTGTAAAACGCATGATTTGGATAGGAGTTTATTTTGTGCCATACTTCGGCAGCTTGATTTTGGACGAGAGCAGTTTACTAAAAATATGGAAACTTACTCGGAAGGCCAGAAAAAGAAAGTTTTGTTGGCGACTAGTTTACTTACACCGGCACACCTTTATATTTGGGATGAACCATTAAATTACATTGATATTTTTTCGCGGATGCAGTTAGAAAGATTAATTTTAAAGTATGAGCCAACCATGCTATTTGTTGAACATGACAGGAAATTTTGCGAAAAAATAGCAACTAAGGTAATTGAATTATAATTTGAAAGGAGATTTGCTTTATGAAAAATATATTTGTAGAAGGTATTCAAGGATCAGGAAAAAGCACGCTGATAAATAATATTGTGAAGTTTAATCCTGAGTTACATGTATGTAGGGAAGGAGATTATTCTCCGATAGAATTGGCTTGGTGTGCTTTAATGTCGAAGAAGGAATATGAGGCTGTTTTGCAAAAATACAATTCGATAAGGGATGAAATTATAAAAAATACAGTTAGGGAACAAGAGAATTATATCATTACTTACACTAAGATAATTACGGATATTCCGGGATTTTATAAAGATTTGGAGAATTATGAAGTCTATAATGGGCGAAAAACTTTGGCGGAGCTAAAGGAAATTATAGTAACAAGGTTTAAAAATTTTACAGATACAGGATATTTATTTGAATGTTCTTTCTTTCAAAATGTAATAGAGGATTTAATTTTGTTTCATATGCTTAGTGATGAAGAAATTATAGAGTTCTATCGCAATTTGTTTAGGTGCATTGATGCAAAGAAGTTTATATTATTTTATCTCTATAGTGATAAGTTGGAAGAGAATATTAAAATAATTCAAAAAGAACGCTGTGATGAGAATGGAAATGAGTTATGGTATCAGATGATGTTAGAATATTTGGTGAACTCTCCTTATGGGAGGAAACATGAATGTAGTGCTTTTGAGGATATGATCAGTCATTTTAAACACAGGCAAGAGTTAGAATTACGTATAGTAAAAGAAATAATAGGTAAAAATGCAGTTATTCTTCCAGCTAAAGAATATGATGTAAATCAAATTAGAACTTTGATTGGTTTTCATAATAAAATCAGTTATAATATAAGGCATATGAATAACAAGGAAATAGCATTGCTGGATGATTTCCTGTATGAAGCAATTTTCATTCCAGAAGGTGTAGATGCACCGCCAAAAGAGATTATAAATGCACCAGAATTACAGATTTATGTGCAGGATTTTGGCAAGCAGGAAGGAGATATTTGTTTTGTTGCTGAAGTTGACAAAAAGATAGTCGGCGCTGTCTGGGTTCGTAATATGGATGATTATGGACATGTAGAAGATGGTGTTCCGTCTTTTGCCATATCGTTATATAAAGAGTATCGAGGTCTTGGGATTGGAACTATGCTGATGAAACGGATGTTGGAAGAGTTAAAAGAAAGAGGGTATCAGAAAACTTCCTTGGCAGTACAGAAAGCAAACTATGCAGTGAAGATGTACAAAAATGTTGGCTTCGAGATTATTGATGAAAACGAAGAAGAATATATTATGATGTACGTGTTTCGGTAATACATACAGTAGAAATATTTTCAAAATGTGGAAAAGAAAATTGTTTCGGAAGAACGATAGTTGAAGAAATTACTGGATTAAAGCCATCAGGAGCTTCCAAGTTAATAAAACTGTTGGTTGATAGTGAGGTAATCGTACCTGTAACAGGACATGGAAAAGGAAAATATAGGTTTCAATAAAAGTGAACATTGAAAGGGTGTTAATGCCATTCGCAAAAATGCCCAAAACAAATCGGCGTACTGATATATTACCAAATTTGGTAGCAGTATTTAGAATAATTTTGTATTATAAAAGTGTTACAAAATATCGGCGTACCCGCCACACGTTTACAAAGTCAAACGGTCTGTACGCCATGCCCTAACCTTATGATTGCAGATATTAGCAACCTGTCAAAGAGTGTAAAAACTCAGTAACTATGCGGGTTCGCGTACTGTTAAAGCGGTGAAAAACGATTCCGCATGTGGAGACTGTGGTAGGACTACACAGAAAGAATATATAGAAATCCTTGAATTTACGCACTTTTGCAGAGCTTTTCAGCTTCAACAGGATTGCTGAAAATCACAAGGAAAAAGAGCTTGTG
>ERZ827043.34-NODE-34-length-148060-cov-5.918962_pt1 | contig 148060 bp, 218 predicted proteins | sample MGYA00519923_ERZ827043 | MGnify/ENA primary metagenome ERZ827043 (study PRJEB31778, sample SAMEA3449251) | human gut metagenome | biome: human gut; feature: human-associated habitat; material: faeces | place: United Kingdom | collected 2010/2012 ... | reverse complement strand
TTTTGGAAAAGGATGCTGGAGGAAAATGGAGAGATACACCTTTGAAAAAGATGGCATCGAGTATAAAATTATTCCATCATATGGAGTATTATCTGAATATACGACTAACATTTATACAGAAGGTAATTATTGTGTTCTCTACTTGCTTATGCGGGAATACAACTTTACAGAAATAGAGTTCTTCGCATATATAATCTCTAAGTTTCACGCCGTAGTATATATTGAAAAAACTTTCCCATATTTTACAATTCGATTCAAAAATATCACTGACGCACAAAATTTTTGCTCAGAGCTGAATCAGAGATAAAAATCTGTCGTGCTCCCTACATATAATGTAGGGAGGTGATAGCGATGGGTGTTTTTAGTTCAATCAAGAAATTTTTCAAAGGTTTCGCTGGAATTATCAATGCTGGTGCGACCATAATGAATATAGATAAAAACCTTACATCTCTACAAGATGATATCAAGGTTCTAAAAAAAGACACCGAAGTAATCAAGACTGGCCTTCAATCTGAAATTCTTGAAACGCTTACTCGTCTTTATGAAAAAGTACTGGAACAAAACTATGCGTCTCAACAGGATCGCGATAGTGCGAATAAACATTATCGCGATATTCACGCTTTAGGTAAAGATGGATTTGCTGAAAATATGTGGAATACAATTGTTTAGCACCCGTATAGTTCTAAACAGTAGTATCTTGCTGCTCAGCACAAGAATAGTAATAATTGAGAGGACGACGTCCTCTCTTTTTTTTTGACTTTTTTGAAATTTTGTGATATAATTATAACATAAAAGAAAGAAGGAGAAATTTGTAATGAAGTTTGGTTTGATACCATATCAGATATACACTGATGGCTCCGCAAAAGGATCCGACTATGCCCACCGTGCTGGCGGCTGGTCATTTATAATTCTTTACGATGGTTGCGTCATAGCAGAGGGCAGTGGCGGTGAAAATGATACTACCAATCAACGGATGGAATTGCGGGCCGCCCTCGAAGGAATCAAGAATGCTCGACATTTAGCAAATAATTCCAAGGACGCAGTATTCGAGATTTATAGTGATAGTGCTTATCTGGTGAATTGTTATATCCAGCGTTGGTATAAGGGATGGCAACAATTTGGGTGGTATAACAGTAAGAATGAGCCTGTAAAGAATCAAGACCTTTGGGAAGAACTTATTCCTTGTTTTGAAAATCTTCATTACTCCTTCATCAAAATCAAAGGCCACAGCAAAGACCGATGGAATGACCGAGTAGATAAACTTGCTCAGGCGGCCGCGGAACAAGCGCGCTTGGCCGGTAAGGAGATATAAAATGGAAAACTATTTAGATAATATAGATTTGTATGAGGTAGATAAGCAGGATTACCGCTCATATGAATATCGTTGTAAAGACCGCCAGACAATGAAAGTGCGGCCTCGCGAAGGCGTTAGTGTTTTCAAAGATATTAAAACAGGCGAATGGTTATATGGTTATGAAGAAGAGAATGTAATGTGTATGCCAGCTCGCCGCTTCTTTATCTTCTATTTTCTTCCTAATGAAGAGCTTGGTCCTTATTTAGGAATCAAACAGATTCAAATGAATGATGAAGATTATGAAAAGTTCTTGAAGATGCTAATGGAGAAAAAGCAAAATGGTGAAACTATTTCAGAGGAAAACGGCTAAGATTTATAGACCTGTAGTTGGATGTCTTGGCCACGTTCGTCGAATAGAAGATAAAATTCTTTATCTTTGGGAATGTGGATATTCTACATTAGAGATAAAGGAAATGCTTGATTTGAAAAATAGAAAACTTCCGGGACGTGCCCTTCGCCGTTATGGTATTACAACTTCGGAAATTCGATCAAGAGCTTTTCTCCGTTCTAAAGAAAAAGGGACGAACATTCTCCAATATGATCTTGAAGGAAATTTTGTGAAGGAATGGATATCGCAAGCCGCGGCCGAACGAGAGTATGGTATGGCACAGGGCACGATTCACAAAGTGCTTATTGGAGAACAAAAAACAGCATTTGGATATCAATGGATAGAAAAAACAAGTGATGATTTTCCACGAAAGATTGCGGCCCGCCCGCGAAAGACAGTCATATTACAGTGTGATAAAGATGGAAATGTGATAAAAGAATGGCCTAACGCGAATGTCGCGGAGAAAGAATTAGGTATTTATCCTAATTCAATCGGCAAAGTGCTAAGAGGACAACGCGAAACAACGGGCGGATTCTATTGGAAGAAGGTAGAGGTAGAAGATGGGAAAGAAGATTGACAAATAGGGAACTGGCATTATTTATAAACGAACCAGTCCAAGTGGAAAAAGTTATATCGGAAAAACTTTTCTTCAAGAACAAGAACGATGGAAGCAACATGTAAGCGAAGCAAATCGTGGAGAAAAACTAACTAAACTAAATAAGGCCATCAAAAAATATGGTGGAGAAAATTTTTCTGTAGAAATTTTAGAAAGTTGCCTTGAAGAACCAGAATTATCAGAAAAAGAGAAATATTATATTTCTTATTATGATACTTATAAAAATGAATATAATTCTACATTGGGCGGAGAGGGCTCTGCTCAGTATGATGATGAAGAAATTCTTTTTTATTGGAGACAGGGCAAAACCGTCGCAGAAATTGCCCGACTTATGGGACGCAACTATGAATGGATGCTATTAAGAGCTAGGGCTATTATTCCACAAGAAGAGATTCAATTTAGAGGGGCACAAAGAGTTCAAGAACTCAAATATATATCAGAAGAAAATCGTAAAGCATTATTTTCTTTATGGGAAGCAGGAAAAAGTCAATTAGATATTAGCAAGGAACTCAATATCTCAAGTGCTACAGTGTCAAGATACCTACGAAGCGCGGGCTATACTAAAAGCCCATGGTAATATTGCTTCAGCAAATAAGCGGAAACTGCCAGTTTTACAATATAGTTTAGATGGAATTTTATTACGAGAATGGCCTTCAGTTTCTGAAGCAGAGCGCTCCTTACAAATATCAGGCGGACATATCTCAGAGGTTTGTAAGCACCGAAAAGGCCGGCTAACTGCCGGAGGTTATAGATGGGAGTATAAGAATGGGCAAGAAAATTGATATCACAATTCCTCCTCAAGAATGGGAAATGATGAAGTATAGCACATTTCCTTCTTCATATAGTAGGCAAGAAAAACGTGAAAAATTAGATTTACTAATCAATAGTAATTCTATGATTTTTAGTGAAAAATATGATGGTAATCTATGTCGTTTTATTGCTGAAGATGGTGATATATTGTGCCAGACTCGCACAATTAGTAAGCAAACGGGTCAATATGGCGAACTTCAAAATAAGATTGCTTACATTGATGATTTTAAGAATAAGTTTGAGCAATTGACTGTATTTCTTGGAGAGATTTATTTACCAGGAAAAACCAGTAAAGAAATTGGGACTATTCTTCGGTGTAAAGAAGAGAAGGCATTAGATCGTCAAAAAGATAATCCGATTTTTATTTATATTTTTGATGTGTTGGTTTATGAGGGACAATATTTGACAGAAACACCGATTGTGGAACGAATCAAATATCTTCCTCTAATTTGTCAAAAAATTAATAACCCTCAAGTTTCTTACGCAAAATATTATCCCGCGGAACCAGATGTTTTCTACCCTCACATTGAACAAATTTTCAACAGAGGCGGCGAAGGAGTGGTTCTTTATCGAAAAGACTTCCTTCCTTGTGCTGGACGTAGTTCAATGTGGGAGACGGTCAAAGTAAAGCAAGAACTGGATGGCGACGTAGATGTTTTTATCAGTGGCATAGTTTCTGGCAGGAGAGAATATACGGGGGAATCTTTACCGACCTGGACGCTCTGGCAAAACAGCCGCACTGGAGAACTCGTGCGAGGAAACTACTATACAGAGTATTCTCAAGGCGGATGCTACGAACCAGTATCTAAAACTTATTTCTTTGGACTGCCTGGTTCCATTGAGTGCTCCGTATATGATGATGAAAGTAATGCGAAGGTTTTGTGCTATTGCTCTAATCTGACAGATGAATTTAGATGCGCTTTGCGAGATCATCCGGATGATTATATCGGCCGGCCAGCGAGAATTAGCGGAATGATGATAAGTGAAACGGTTTCTAAAAATGGAGAAACACAATATTCCCTTCGTCATCCTAAATTCCTTGAGCTCCGTGATGATATTGATGCGGCCGATTGTCAACTAAGTAAACTACTGGCTCACTAATATGTCTTTATATAACAATGATTACTCGCTTGAAATTGCTTCTTCTTACGAAAATATTCTATCAATCAATGAAGAAGACTTCTATGAAATCTCTCCTTTCTCAATCAAGTTAGATAATCTTGTTTTAGAGTTTGGAGAGGAATGGCGAGTTTACGATAAAGAATGGAAAGATAAAGTTCGCTTTATTATCTATACTACAAAAATATATGATGATGTGCGAATTTATCACTGTAATTTTGCTCAAAGTGGAGACCCGCGAAGACCCGGCTTTTACTATGTCAGTAAAAATAAAGTGAAAAATTCTGGCGAAACGGCCCCGTGATGCTACATTATTTTTGGAGGATAACTTTTTTATGGATGAACTACTTGACAACCTGATTGCCAATAACTCAATGGATATTGCCCTTTATCAGTATTTGAAACAGTTGCGTGATAATCGCACACTGATTCTCAATGATGGTATCTGTGAAGAAATTGTAGAACGCATTTATATGCCTTTGCGAGATTTTGAACGAGATGATTGTCAAACACCCGCGACGCTTATTCTACATTCTCAGGGCGGTTCAGTTGCTGACGGTATGTTCTTTGCGGATTATTTGGAACACTATTCCAAGCCTTTGAATATTCTGGTTCTTGGTTATGCGTGCTCTATGGCGACGGTTTTTCTTGCGGCCGCGGCGAAGAATCCTAATATCACAACGTATTGCTATAAGAACAGTTATGCTCTAATCCACGATGGTTATGTTGCCCTGGCCGCCAGTGAGTCTGGAACGGCTCAGGATATTATGGCTTTCAACCACGCGATGGATGAGAAAATCAAGGACATCATTGTCAATAATACAAAGATTACCGAAGAAGAATATAAAACCGCGGCTCGTAAGCAGTGGTTCTTGTTCTCGGAAGATATGAAGAAATATGGTCTGGTAGACAAGATTATTGGCGAGGATGACTAAAGCAACGGAAGTGATGAAGATTATATGGAGCTAAAGAATAATGCGTCCATAAAATTCTACGACACCTCAGCATTACTCAATGGCAATTATCCTACAGAAAAAGATTGGGTCAGTGCTACAGTTCTACGCGAACTTGAAAATATCAAAATCGCGGGAGACAGGAAAAATGACGAAACGAAGAAGGCAGCTCGCAAGGTCGCCCGCTTCTTACTCAATAATCCGCCCCGTGTTCACGTGCTTTCTGAGAAGCAATGGAAAAAGGTAAAAAGTAAATATTCTTTCACCGATACTGGTGATAATCATATTATTGCTGAATTACTGGAACTAAAGTATTCTTATCCAGAGATTGAATTACAGACCAGCGATGTTTGTTTATATTTATTAGCCCAGCAATTTGGTATCAATTCTCACTTTGCGGCTATCAATGAGGATAAGGGCGGTCTATACACTGGTTATATTGATATGGAATTTTCTGAGGCGGACCTCAATAAAATCTATAGTGATACAACCTATAATCCTTGTAATTTACTTTGTAATCAATACCTCATTATGCGACTTGATAATGAGATTGTTGATGTAAAAAGATGGAATGGCACCGAATTACTTCCTATTGATTGTAAAGATATAAATAATAAGTTTATGGATGTAGTTCGGCCGCGAGACGTTTACCAGAAAATGGCTATGGATTTGCTTGAACGGGATGAAGTTCCCGTAAAACTAATCCACGGCGTTGCTGGTAGCGGTAAGGATTATCTCTCCACTGCTGTTGCTTTAGATAAAGTATTCCGTAGAGAAATCAATAAGATTTATTTCATTCGTAATCTTATCGACCTAAAGGATGCTCCACAAGTTGGATATCTTGCGGGAAGTCTTGAGGAAAAGATTTCTTGGGGTCTTGGTCCGATATACGATATCCTGGGTGGAGAGGAAGGATTCCGTTGGGTAGAAGAGCAAGGAGTCATTGAACAGCTCAACTACGGCTTTCTTCGTGGAAGATCCCTTGGGCCTCGGGCCATCCTTTATACAACAGAGCAGCAGAATACCACGGAAAGTATGGTTCAGAGTTTGATTAGTAGAGCGGGAGAAGAATCTCAGCTCTTCCTCAATGCTGATATGAAACAAATTGATAAGAATTCTTTCAAAGAACGCAATGGTGTAGTAAGTCTACAGCAAAACTTGAAAGGTCATCATTTATTCGGGGCGGTTTATCTACCCACTACGCAGAGGTCTGAGGTTGCTGAACTCGCGGGCCTACTGAGTAGCAACTAACGCATAATCGGGAGATAGAGAAATCTATCTCCCTCTTTTTTGACAAAAGATAAATTTTGAGTTATAATATAAGTGTAAAAAGAAGAAAGGAAAGATATTCTAATGGCTACTTATTATGTAAATTCTGTAGGAATTTCTCCAGAATGGGGCTGCGGCTGTGAATCAGACTGGGACCACGACTATATTGGTCTTTTCACCAAACCAGACGCCACCATACATAGTGGTAATTTCTGTGGTTATTATAGTTATGAAGCCTATAAGAATACTACACTAATTGCCTTCTATCGTCAAGGTGAAGGCCATCAAGGTTGTTATGAACCCAGCAAACAGAACGGCCCCACTTATCGAGTAAATAAGCATTTCACAGAAAAGGCTATCGGCAGTGGAATGTGGACTTGTATTATTGAAGCAGAAGATGACGAAGAAGCCATTGAGAAATTTGAAAAACACGAATGGGAAAAAGGTTCTTTTGTCGAATAAGGAGAAAACAAATGCGTCTAATCAATACTCCTCGTGTAGTTGGCTACCCTACTCTTGAAGAATGCGCGGCCGCCTACCCTCTCTTTATGGTAATTACACGTAGTCTTTATGTAAAAGAATACGGTGAAGGCCCAGGTGAACGAAACATTCCTCGCTATGTAAGGGGATATGTTTTTCAAAAGAGCAAGTGGTATCCTTGCTTTGCGTCTGTAGACGGCGATTTCTATATGGATTATGAGCCTTTTGTTTGGGAAAAACACGAATATGCTCTGCCGCAACCGGCTGATTATAAGTGGCTGGAGAAGAATTGGGAATAAAGAGATGGAGGAAAATCACTATGGGTCTTGATATGTATATTGACGCTCGCCGCAATATTAAAACGCCGCAGGAAGAACGTAAGGAAATCATCTATTGGCGTAAGTTTTGGGACCTACAGAATCACATCGTAGAAATTACTGATGCTAAAGTAGATAATGGAGAAGTTCCTGATACAAAACTCACCAAGGAAGACTTAGAAGATATCATCCATTTCTGTTGTTATAACCGAGATTATTTTGATGGCTTTACCAGTGTGCCAAAGCTGTGTGAATTGTGGCAGCAATGGGATGATATGGCGGCCGATGGATGGACATTTTGGTATAATGGGAATTGGTAATGCGAGGATAAAATCGCGATAAGGAGAAATTTGACTTTCTCCTTTTTTTGTGTTATAATAAAGTGTAAGATGAAAGAAAGGAGAAGATAACTATCGGTTATGTAGATTATACAGGTCAGAAACTACTTGGTCTAATTGAGTTTGATGGAGAACAACACTATAATCCAAATCTCAAGGGTTGGTTTTTGAATGAATATGAAAATATTCATCAACGCGACCTCATCAAAGATAACTATTGTAAAGAACATAATCTAAAACTTTTTCGGATTAGATTTGATGAAAACTTGACGGAAAGAATGGAGGCAATTATCAATGAACTACGATGCTAATTCAGTCCAACAGTTGACTTTCCGTGAAGGTGTCCGCAAGCGCGTTGGTATTTATTTGGGTTCTGCGGATAACACTGGTGTAATCGCGGGCCTGCTGGAACTAATTAATAATGCCACAGATGAAGCCCTGGTTTGTCCTGCTGCTAACCAAATTGAAATCACAATTGGTCCTGATTGGGCAAGTTGTCTGGATAAAGGCCGCGGAATGCCGCACGGGCCAAACGCATTTGCCCACGAAGTAATGATAAACTTGTTGACTGAGAACCACTCTGGTGCTAAGTTTGATGAAAATGCTTACGGAGGAAAGAGCCGTGGTCTTAACGGCACTGGATCCGCAGCGACTTGTTGTTCCTCTGATATATTCAAGATTTCTTCTTATCGAGATGGTTTTGAGTGGTATATGGAATTTGAGAAAGGCATCCCTAAATTTCCTGAATGCCAAAAGAAACCTTTGAATAAGCATCCTAATGGAACCTATATTTGGTATAAGCCAAGTCAAGAAGTTTTCAACGCGGACGTTGTTCATTTTGATTATGAAAAAATCTGTAATATTATTGAAGAATACTCTTATTTCAATAAAAAGATTCGCTTTATCGTAAACAATTTTGAGACGGGCGAAAGAAAAGAATATTACAGTGAAAAGGGTTTAGCCGACTTTGCTAAGACTAAGATTCAAAATCCTCTCCATACCACACCCATTACTTATTCAACAACAGAGAACGATATTGACATTGAAATTATTGCTCAGTGGACTAAGGGGCCTGAGAAGTTTTATCTTTTCTCTAATGGGGGCGAGAATCCCATTGGCGGCACGCCGATTACCGGCATCAAGACAGCCCTAACTACATTCTTCAAGAAATATCTAACTACTACTAATAGTGATTTTGTTCGTAGTGGTTTGGTATATATTTGTTCAGTCAATCTAAAAAATCCTATTTATGATGGTCAAACTAAGAGCAAGATTACAAACCCTGAATTGCGCGGCCTGGCTCAACGCAGTATGACACAAGCGCTAACTACATTCAAAGAGCAACATCCTGGAGAATTTGAACAAGTTATTGCTTATTTCAAGCGTTTGGCCAAGGCTTCCGATGAAGCAGACAAGGTAAGAGAAGCCATTCTAAATCATGAAAAAGAAATGACTTCCACCAAAAAACAGCAAATTATTATCTCGTCAAAATTGAGTGAGGCACGAAAATTAGGTGAGGATAGTATGCTGTTGATCGTGGAAGGAGATAGCGCCGGCGGTTCTATGGCGAGAGGTCGGCAAGCCGCGAAGATGGATAACATTGGTATCCTGAAACTTCGTGGTAAATGTATCAATCCATATACGAATTCTTTGGAAGATGTGCTGGCCAATGAGGAAGTAAAACTTCTTTGCCAAGCATTGGGAGTTGTCTATGGCCGCCCACTTGGAAAAGTCCGTTATGGTAAAGTTGCTATATGCGTCGATGCGGATGACGATGGCGCGCACATCGCACTTTTAATTCTATCTCTGATCAATTTCCTATGCCCTGCGTATCTCGCTTCTAATCGAATGTATTGGCTCCATTGCCCTTTGTTCAAACAGGGTCATAATTATTATTATACCTATGAACAGTTCGTCGAAGCGGAACGCGCTTCCAAGGAACAAATTATTCGTGTAAAGGGTATTGGCCAGTTAGATGACGAATCCCTTCGTGAAACTATGTTCAGTGTCCAAAAAAGATTCCTTGAGCCTATTGAATTTGAAGATGAAGGCGTGGAAATGCTTCAAGAGCTTATGGGCAAAGATGTCGAACCGCGTAAAGAGTTTGTTTTCAATAATATTGATTTTGGAGGAATAAAAATTGGCTAATCTATCAAGTATTGTGGAGAATAGCTTCCGCACTTATGCGGGTATGGTTATCGCGGACCGAGCTATTGTAGACGTGCGAGATTGTATCAAACCTTCGCCAAGAGTTCTTCTATATAATCAATATAAGATGAAGAACATTTTTTCCAAAGGTTTTGTAAAGTCCCCAGCTGTTGTAGGCGAGGCTCTCAAGACCTTTTACTACCACGGAGATAGCAGTTGCTACTCCATGTATTGTCGTATGGCGGCCCCATTTGCGATGCGATATCCTCTTGTCGCATTTCAAGGAAACTGTGGCACATTGAAGAAAACTGGAGACGCAGCCGCGATGCGCTATACTGAAATGAAACTTTCAGAAGTAGCAACCAACTATCTTTTCGCGGGTTTGAATAAGAATGCTATTGCTGAGTGGCGAGATAATTTTGATGAAACAGATAAATCTCCTACTTGTCTGCCCTCTATCGGCTTTTATAATATCGTCAATGGTAGTATTGGTTTGGGTATCGCAATTAGTAGTAGTATTCCTCAGTTCAATCTAAAAGAAGTCAATAACGCTATTATTCGACTAATCAAAGACCCGAATGCCAGCGCCGACTCCCTTATCTGTATGCCTGATTTTGCTACTGGTGGTTATCTGCTCAATCCAGCAGAAGTCCGCAATTCTCTGCGGGAAGGGCACGGTAAGGCCGCAAAGTTGCGGGCTGTCGTTGATTATGACGCCAAGGGAAATGCCTTTCATATCACTGAGTTGCCTTATAGTGTTTACACAGATACTATCTTTGGTGAGGAGGGCGAATTAGTTCGTTGGCTGAATGAAGACCCAGAATGCGGTATTAAAGGATGGAGCGATAACACTGGCGGTCAGCCAGATATCATTATCTACTTGAACAATGGAGTCAATCCCTCTTCTATGCTCAAGCAGCTATATGCGAAAACCTCTTTGGAAACATCCTATTCTATCAATATGACAATGCTTGACCACGGCCGCTTCCCTCGCATTTTCGGCTGGAAAGACGCCCTTCAAGCCTATATTGATCATATCCGTGAATGTAAACGTCGCGAACTGGAATATGACTTCAATAAACTCAAGGTTCGTAATCATATCCTTGACGGTCTCCTTACTGCTATCGCAGATATTGACGAAACCATCCATATCATCAAGTCCAGTGCGAGCTCTGCGGCCGCCAAAGCCGCTCTAATGCGGCACTACGATATCGACGAAGATCAGGCGAAAGCCATCTTAGATATCAAACTCGCACGTCTTGCTCATTTGGAAGCGTTGGAATTGGAAAGCGAGCGTAAGCAGAATCAACTTGAAATTGATCGTCTAAGTGATATTCTTTCACACCAAGATAAACTTGATGAAATTCTTATCTCCATTCTTCAAGAAGTGGCCGACAAATTCGGTGATGAACGTCGAACCAAAATCCTCACCATCGCCGAGGAACCCGAAGAAGAAATTGAAGAGAAAGAAATCAATGTGAATATTGCTGGCGATAAGCTTCGCATCAATCCCAAGAAAGTTGCTGGTCAAAACATCTCCACGACTAATTTGGGCACACTGGTATGTGTATCTTCCACGGGCCAACTTTACAAGATTAGTATGCGGGACGTCGAAGAAGGAAAAACATATAGTGTTTCTCAGCTTACTAAGGCCGCGGATGCTATCGTGGGAATTTATGACCTTTCCAATATCAATCTTAATAAGTATTGGGTATTCATTACAAAGAATGGCCTAATCAAGAAGTCTCCCGTCAAAGAATATAATTATGTTGGCCGTCAAGGCACTAAAATGCTGAAACTGAAAGATGATGATGCTGTCATTGCGGTTTACCTACTTTCCGGGGACAAGGATATGATTTCCGTTCATACGTCCGACAAGTTCTATGCTCACTATTCTGGCCAAGAGATTCCTGAAAGTGGTAAGGCCGCGATGGGTGTCAAGGCAATCAATTTAGGAGCTAATCAAACTATTATCAAAGCACAACTCAATCCCACGGGCTTGAAAATTACAGGCCGTGCGGTAAAAGGAGTAAAAGAATGACTATTAGACCTGAATGGAAAGAACTGCTGATGGAAGTTGCCCTTTCGGGTGCCAATCACGCAGAACAAGCAGCCGATCTTATGAGTAAGGCTGAACCTAATGTAGATGTATCTACTACAATGCTTATGCGGGACCGCTATCTAACAGCCCGCGAACATTTGGAGAAAGATGAAGATCTTACACAAGAAGATTACACTTATCTGTGGATTGCTGCTTCTATCTCCAAGCAACTAATTGAGAAGAAAATTGAAGCGTGGTCTGCGGTTGTAGATGCGTATGTGTCCCATCTAATCCCCAGCCTATATACGGTCGCGGCCCTACCTCCTGAAGAACAGGCCGCGAAGTTCCAAGAAATCTTCACAAAAGAATTTGACAAAACCTAAATTTTGAGTTATAATGAGATATAATCTGAGAGAAAGGAGAAGAATATGTTTTCAGAAAACACGATTCGCGTCCTGCGGTTTCTTCAAGAGCACCCACAGGAAGAATTCACCAAGCAAGATATGATTGAAGAATTGGGTCTTCCTATGGCAAGTGTAAATGGGGCAGTTTTGGCATTCCTCAAGAAAAATTTTGTTGTAGAACGTCAAGAGGTTCTGCCCGCAACTTTTGGAACTCAAAATAAGCCTATGATTCTGCGATGGATAAAGATTACAGAATCCGGTTTAGCTTATGATCCCATTGCCGAAGAAAAGAAACAACTCTTGGAGAAGGCAGAAGCCGCGGCCCTTCGTCGAAAAGAGAGAGCCGAAAGAAAAGCACAACGAGCACAAGCAAATTCTGTATTGTAAGAAAAAGGAGAAAAGAAATTTATGAGTAAGAATGTAAACATCGCTGGTCAGAATATTGTAAATATCACTGGCACTGTATCTCAGATCGACACCCGCGAGGGCACAATGAAGAAGACTGGTAAGCCTTATCGCTCTTGCCGAGTAACTGTCCGTGTAGATCAGACTTATGGCGGCAAGGCTGAAATTAGTGAGGTTCCTGTAGACCTGTTTGCCGCCAAGTTCAAGAAGGATGGTAGCCTGAATCCTGGCTATGACAATCTGAATAAACTGATCACTAACTATCGCTCTATCGCACAGGCCGGCATAAAAGGCGCTTCCCGCATTCAGTTCTCTGGTAAGTCTTGCCACGTAAATGAGAACCTGTTCGTATCTCCCAATAATCCCGAAAATGTTGTATCCTCTTGGCGTATTTCTTCTATGTATTTCAATGAAGCTCGCACTCCCAATGACAGTGCTACTTTCGGTATGGACATTTATATTATGTCTATTGACCGTGAACTGAATGCGGGCGGCGAAGAGACTGGTCGTCTGAAGATTACTGGTTGCTATGTAAATAACCGTGGCCCCGGCTCTGCGGCCTTTGGTGAAGTGCTGACTTTCTATGTAGAGCGTGCCGAAACTATTGACTACATTGAGCGCAATTGGGAAATCAATACTACTCAGTATGTGGAAGGCCGCATTCGTTATTGTGTTGAGGAAGTTCAGTATCATACTGAGAACACTTGGGGTGAAGATATTCCCAAGGCTTCTACCCGTGCGCGCCATGAACTGATTATCACCAATGGTAATCCTTTCCCCTATGAAGAGGAAATGTCTTATTCTACCGAGGATATTCAGGTGTTGATTGCTGACCGCAAGGCTCATAAGCAGCAACTGATCAATGACGCGGCCCAGCCCAAGGCAGCCACTAAGAAGGCTTCTGTTGTTGGTATGGATTGGGATGAGTGAGACTCATCCCTGTCCTAATAAATTGAGAAGAAAGGAGAAAGTAAATAGATATGGCAAATATTGATATTTTTAATATTCAACCTACACAACTTTGTAAAGATTTGCGCGGACGCTTCATTATGCTCTACGGACAGGCCAAGTCTGGCAAAACATCAATGTCTGTAATGTGGCCTAAACCTTTGCTCGTGGCATTTGAAATTGGATACAACGCTCTAACTAATGTTCGTGCTCAAGATATTACCTCTTGGGCAGATTTCAAAAAAGTTTGTCGCCAGCTAAGAGATCCTAAGGCCCATGAAATTTACGAAACGATCGTAATCGATACAGTATCCATAAATAGTTGTGGTTTTTCTAAGTAATTAGAAAATATCATTGTGGCAAAAAACTGGGACCCTGGAATGGGAATCAGAGCGGAAGTTATAATTCAAAAGTTATAACACGCACAACGCATACGTGAGGAAACATAAAGGAGGTCCGGCTCGGAGTGAGAAGGATAGAGTTTACTTTAGAAGAAATTGAAGACATGCGAAATCGTTATGAAAATGGCGAGAGTCAAGATAGTATTGGGCGGAGATATAATGTTAGTCGCACCGTAATCCGCCGTGTTTTTGAAAATAATCAGATTTCCACTCGAACAATTCAAGAAGCCAACGGTAAAACAGTGCCTGAAGAAATTGCTGAAAAAGTAGTTTATAATTATTGTGTTCTAAAAAGGGGATTACTTCCCAGTGGGGCTCCATATGGACTTACTCAGTTTATGGTGGAAAAAATCCTAAAAGAACATGGTATTCGTAAACGCACTTATACTGAGGCTAAAGATGGCCTTAGAAAATATTCAGTAAATGATGATTATTTTAAAACACAAAGCCATAATATGGCTTATATATTAGGCTTTTTAGCGGCAGATGGCAATATTGCGAAAAAAGAAAATAAAATCAATTTGGCATTGGCTGAATCTGATAAAGAAATTTTAGAGAAAATCAATCAAGAGATTGAAAATACTCGTCCAATCAAAATTTATGACCGCCATGATGGATATCAGCTCACAGCTAAACTAGAAGTTTTTTCTTCTACTATGAAAAAAGATTTAGCACATTATAATATTGTCCCAGCTAAAACTTTTATACTAACTCCACCAGAATTATTGGCTAGAGAATATATTATTTCTTATATTCGTGGTTTTTTTGATGGAGATGGTTCAATTTATTACGCCGGGACCACTTTTACTTGGCGAGTTGGTAGCGCCAGTAAAAAGATATTAGAATGGATGCGTAGTTTTTTGGCGGAAGAATATGGTATTGTAAATAATAAATTGTATTATAGTAAATTAGCGAATGGCACCGACTTTTATTATTTACAATATACTGGGCAAGCTAAAATGGAAAAACTCTATAAAGCTCTTTATGTCCCGAATAGCTTACGTCTTCAAAGGAAATATGATTTCTTTACTCACTATATGAATACTCACGCACGAGGCCACATATCCTCGGACGAGGATAAAAAGATATGCTGAACTTATGCGAATAATAAGCATAAGAACTATAGGATAAAAAGCCTATAGGATAACAATTTGAGCTTATAGTCTCTGTGAGAAATATATCCTTGCTCAACAAGGTGTTTCTCAGATATCTGAGATTGGTTATGGCAAGGGATGGAATATGCTCAAAGATGAATTTGAGTCTACGTTCCGCGATCTGACCCAGCGGGGCTATGCCCTCGTTTTTATTGCCCACTCTAAGACTCGCACAACCGAATATACAGACGAAGATGGCAATCCGATTGAAGCATATGCTCCTGATCTACCTAATGCGGCGTATCAGATTTGTAATCGTATGGTTGACGTAATCGGCTATATTGGTGTGGAATATGACACCAAAACTGGTGAATCCCATCGATTCCTGTATACTCGCGGCACCCCGCATATCTTTGCGGGCAGTCGATACCGTTATCTTGCTCCTAAGATTCCTCTGAGCTATCAGAGTTTAGTTGATGCTATTTCCGAAGCAATGGAAAAGGAAGCCAAACTGACTGGCACAACTGTTCTTGATCACGCTACCGCCACCGAAATTTTACGGCGTCCCTTCTCCGATGTTATGAATGAAGCCAAAGATATCTGGAAGCAACTCGTTGAAAAAGCCCAGTCTATGCCTGAAGAAGAAGCAGATACCTTTGCCAATCGTATGAATGGTATTGTCAAAAAGACCTTCGGTCGCGATATGAAACTTAGTCAGGCCACCGATGCTCAGCAAGACTTGGTTGAACTTTGTATAGACGAACTAAAATCTCTTCTATGACCCTCTCCGAGGGTCTTTTTTTGACATTTTCTAAAATTTGTGTTATAATAACTTGAAAGGATGAGGACTATGCGAATATGTAAGAAATGTGGCAAAACAGTAGATGAACATCATTTCTATTACTATGACCCCGATAAAGAATCATACTGTTCTCGTGAATGTTTTCAAGTTGTTATTGACCGCCTAAAAGAAGTCCAAACGCGGCAAAGGCTTTATAACATCATCCGCGATATTTTCAATGTTTCTTTTCCCACTTCACGTATGCTTGCGGAAATAAAAAGATACAAAGAGCAACAAGGAATTTCCTACACCCAACAGGCTCTCATTCTAAATTATGTTTATAATGTAAAGCAAAAGGAGCGGCCTTGGGAGTCTTTGTATCTCATCCCGCAATATAAAGATGAAGCCGCAGAATATTATCAAGAAATCAAGGTTAGAACTGCGGAAGCAGAGCACGCGAAAGAACGCGATGATGAAATGCGGGCGGCCGCGCAACAAGTTCGCCCGAATTATAACCAAGGCCGCGTAAATGCGGTGAAGCCAATAAAACTTGAAGATATACTATAACATAAGAAAGGAGTGAATTGTATTTGGGATATGAAAACTCAGACCTGTATCAACAGGTCTTGGGTAGCCTAATGAAGATGCCCAGCCTACTTCAACCAGATACAGCCCCTCTTGCGGCAGAAGATTTCACCGAGCCTGGGACAACAAAAAACGCAAAGCTAATATTCTTTGCGATAAATAATTTGATTTCCGCAGGCGCTAACAAAATCGATATTATTGATGTAATAACCTACCTACAAGGAACACCGACAACTTGGAGACAATTTCAGAATAATAACGGTGAAACTTTTCTCACTCAATGTTTTGAGAAGGGAGACCCAGATAACTATCCGGTTTATTACACAGCCTTGAGAAAGTTATCGCTTCTGAGAGATTTAGCCGAAAATGGCTACCGCTTTCCAGAATTTGATTATGAGGCCGCACGAAACCGCGGCCCAGATAAAGAAAGAGAAGTAAAAGAAAGGGCGGATAAAGCAACAGAAGAAGAAATCCTGAACTCAGTTGAAGCAGAGTTTACAAAGTTGCGCGCCCGCCACACCATAGGCACATCTACTGCTACAACCGCGGCCGAAGACATTGATGCTGATCTTGCGGCCCTGCGAGAAAAGCCCGACATTGGAGCAGAACTTTGTGGTGAATACTTCAACTCTATTTGCCGCGGTGCTCGATTGGGAACTTTCTATTTACGCTCTGCTACACAAAGCGTAGGTAAAACACGTTTAGCTGTATTTGATGCTTGTAATATCGCTTATCCATTCAAATATGACGAAAGTAAGCAAACGTGGATGTATCGGCCAGATGTAGAGCCGCAAAAAGTGCTATATGTGGTGACTGAGCAGACGGCCCGCGAACTACGCTTCATTATTCTTGCCTACCTCAGCAGTGTAGAAGAAAGATTTATTCGTGCTAATACATTATCTATGGATCAAGAACTACGAGTGCGGCAAGCCGCGGATATTGTAAAGGCATATGCGGATTATTTTCATATAGAAGAAATCACTGATCCAGACTTGAATAATGTCTCCGCAGTAATAAAGAAACAAATTCGTCAGAATCACGTGAAATATATTTTCTATGACTACATCTTCACTTCTCCTGGTTTGATTCGTGAATTTACTGCGGGCAATGTTCGCCAAGATGTTGCTTTGGGTATGCTCGCGAACCAGCTAAAAGAAATAGCAAAAACAGAAAACGTATTTATTTTTTCTGCCAGTCAGTTGAATGGTGAAGGCTTCAAAGAAGGCGAGAAGAAAGACCAGAGAATGTTGAGAGATGCCAAAGGTTTGGCTGATTGGGCCTCGTGGCCCCGGTCGTTTCAGATAGTAATATTTGAAAGTATAAGAGGGTGAATTGCTGGAATCTCCTTCGTGGACAACCAGCAGCCCGGAAACGGGTTCAACGACTATCCGGTAGCGCGGAGTAGAAGCAAATGCTTCAAAGTTCCCTCTATCCCACTGGGATAAAGATATAGTCTATTCCGTATATAAATATCGCGAAAGCGACGGTAGAAAAGAAAATCGACCTTGGCTTTATTTTCTCTGAGGTTTCAAAAGTTGAGTTAGATGAATTCAAAGGTTTCTTTGAGCAATATGGCTACGCAGATCACGTTATTGATGTCTACAAAGTGCGTAGCGGTGCTTACAAGAACGTCCGCATATGGTGCCAAATCAATATGGGTAATGGCGAACGAAAAGATCTATTTATGACTACCCAAGATAAAAAAGTAATTCAATTTGAATCATATGAGTTTTTGAAAAAACTGGAAAGTATTCCTGTAGACCTATATGATTATATCAAGAAAGGAGACGCTCAATGAGCTTGACGTTATCCTATAACGAGTGCTTTGATGATGATGTAGCAAGACAAAATAGTCTATCTTATGATGATATCATTCATCAAATCACTTTGCCTCAAGTCAAACAGTTTCTTCTTAGTTTAGGGGTTAGAGAAATAGATGAACACTCAGACTATTTGATTTGTCCAACTATATGTCATAATCCCATAGATAGGGCAGAATCTATGAAGCTCTATTACTATGATGAAACAAAAAACTTCCACTGCTATACTCAGTGTTCGGAAAATTTTTCAATACTTACTCTCTATTGTAAGTATATGAAAATCAACCACTATGAAGTTTCATATCAAGAGGCCGCAGATTATGTGCGGCAGTTCGTATTCGGCGGCCCGCAGATAGAATACAAAGCTCCAGAAAAAGAAGAGAAAGTAGAAAGAGTTGACTTTATCACTCTACCAGAATATGATAAAAATGTTCTGGATGTATTTGATCATTACTATCATCCTTTATGGTTAGGTGATGGAATTACACCAGAGTCGATGGATAAATTCAACATCAAATTCTCTATTAGCCAAAATAAGATTATAATCCCGCATTATGATATTGATGGACGGCTTGTGGGTATCCGAGCGCGTAGTATAAATGAAGAAGATTTAGCCTATGGTAAATATATGCCAATAAGAATAGAAAACACACTATATGCTCATAAGTTGGGTTTCAATCTTTATGGTATACACGAACATAAGGAAGCAATCCAATTCTTCAAGAGAGCCACGATATATGAATCTGAAAAATCTGTTATGTTGGATGATGGGTTCTATGGCCGCAACAGTGTTGCGGTCGCTACTTGTGGTTCTCAGCTGAATAGGTTTCAAATCAATCTACTTACAAGGAAATTAGGCGTAAATGAGATAACACTCGCATACGATAAAGAATATACTGACTTATATGATGCTAAGGGTTGGAAATACAGACAGAAATTAGCAGAAAAATGTAATCGTTATCGCGGGCTGGCAACCTTCTATTGTATAGTAGATGACCAAGGATTATTGGAAGAAAAAGATGCCCCATGTGATAAAGGAAAGGAGACATTAGAAAAATTGATGATGAGGAAGTTTATGGTGAAATGAAATATAGACAATCACAATACCTAAGTAAAGACGCAAATACGTGCGTGGCAGAGATTTTGCGCGCCCGTGGTGTAGAGAATATTGAAGCGTATATGCGGCCGAGCCAAGAATATGAAAATGATAGTATGCTGCTGGATAATGTCCAGGAGTCGGCTGGACGACTAATTTGGCACTTGAATAAGAATTCCAGCATACTGTTTGTAGTAGATCCAGATAATGATGGCTTTGCGAGTTCTGCGATACTTTGGCTTTATATCAAAGATTTTTTTTCAGATGCTAATCTAAAATATATATGCCACGAGCATAAAGCACACGGATTAGAAGATATAATTGATGAAATAGAACAATATGGATTCGATCTAATATGCCTACCAGACGCAGGTTCAGGAGATACAGAGTATTTCAAACGGTTAGATGAATTAGGAACTGAGTGTATGGTATGGGATCATCACGCCTTCGATTCTTACCCCACCCATTGTATTTGCGTCAATAATCAACTTTCAGAACATTACCCTAATAAATCCCTATGCGGCGCTGGTGTTGTATATAAATTCTGCCAGGTGTTAGATAAGATACTTTGCCCGCAAAATCCCCGCTCTTCTTATTATCTCGATCTTGTCGCTATGGCAGAGATTGCCGACTGTATGAGTCCTGCTGATCCAGAAACACGCTATTATATTAGCAAAGGTCTAATCCAAATCAACAATGGTTTTTTCAAGCAACTAATTGAGCAACAATCATACTCTCTTTTCAAAACCTCTAATACCCTCAACTATATCAAAATTGCTTTCTATATTGCTCCACTAATCAATGCGATGGTTCGCGTGGGAACAATGGAAGAAAAACGTCAGATGTTCCAAGCCTTTATTGAACCAGACACTATGATTCAAAGCACAAAGCGTGGAGCAAAAGCCGGAGATATGGTGAGAATATGTGAAGAGGTCGCTCGCAAAGCAACCAATGCGAAAGCGCGGCAGAACCGTATCAAAGATAAGGCGACAGAATTGCTGGAAGGCCGCATTCAGAAAGAAGGACTTTTAGATAATAAGATTCTGGTAATTGAGGTATACGATGAAGATGATATTCCTCAAGAACTACGTGGTCTTATCGCGGCTCAGTTTGTAAATAAATATCATAGGCCCACAATGATTGGAAAGACCAATGAAGACGGGTTTTTCCGGGGAAGTATCCGCGGAAATGATAGTTTTGAGGAAGTGCCGGATTTCAAGAAATTTTTGAATGAGAGCGAACTAATGGAATACCTTGCGGGTCACTCTAACGCGTGTGGTTTTTCCATCCAACACTCACGTATTTCTCAACTTCTATCCTATGCCAACACCACTATCAGCGACCAAGGTCTTGAAAATGTATACGACGTAGATTACATCTTCAACGCCAATGAAAACTTTACGCAACTTGGCTTTGAATTGGCCGCGGCAGAAGATTTTTGGGGAAATGAAATAAAAGAGCCAACAGTGGTAATCGAAGATATCCCAATGAGTTCAGTTGCTCTAATGGGTGAGAATAAGGATACTACAAAAATCATCAATGGTAGCGTAAGTTATCTCCGTTTCAAAGACGCAGACTTTGCTCAGTTGGCAAGCCAGGTCTCAAGTGGTTCCACCATTACTGTATATGGAAGATTCAATATAAATGTGTGGGCTGGTAAGAAATCACTACAGGTTTTTATTGATGATTATGAAATAAAGGATTCTAAATTTGACTTTTGAGAAAAAATAGGGTATAATAAAACTGTAAAATAAGAGAATAAAAAGGAGACTATGATGGACGAAATCAAACGGTTCGAAAACCACGCCCACACGGCAATGGGCAGCAACATTCGTCTGATTGACTCTATCAACACAATTGATGGTTTGCTTATGACCGCATACTCAAAAGGGTATGCGGGCTTAGCATTCACAGATCACGAATTCGTAGGTAATGCGGTGAAAGTTCTTCTTACTGAGAAAGAACTCAAGGAGCAAGGTAAGATAAGCAAAGACTTCAAAGTAGGTCTTGGTAATGAAATTTATCTTACTGATACCAGAGATAAAACTCAGATAGAAAAGTATTTCCACTTCTTACTTATTGCTAAAAATACTCGTGGCCACGAAGCTCTACGCAAACTAAGTTCAATTGCGTGGTATAATAGTTTTGAAGATAGGCGAATGTGCCGTGTGCCTACCCTCAAAAAAGAATTGGCACAAATTGTTGCTGAGTATCCAAATACACTTATTGCTACTTCAGCATGTATTGGTGGCGAAACGGCGTATGCTTTTGAGAAGAAGGACTGGCCGCGGCTCAATGCTTTTATGGATTACTGCCTAAAACTTTTCGGAGATGATTTCTATTTGGAAATGGCTCCAGCAGAATATCCAGACCAGATTCGATATAATAAATTTCTTCTTGAACTCTCAAGAGAAAAGGGTATCAAACTCACCATTGGCACAGATGCTCACTATGCTACAGAAAATGATCGATATATGCATAAAAGTTTCCTCAACTCTAAAGATGGTGCTCGTGAAACAGATGACTTTTATGCTTATACCTACCTAATGAGTAATGAAGAAGTAGCAAAACATATGTCATACCTTTCTCCTGAAATCCTACATCAATGTTTCCAGAATAGTGTGGAAATAATGAATAAGATTGAAGGATATGATATCTTCCGTAAACAAATTATTCCCAAAGAGCCGCTTCCAGAATATCCCAAGGGAAACTATCCTTATATCACTAAAGATAACTATCCTCAACTTCGTGCTTACTTAGATGATTCGGATGTTCAAAATTGCTATTGGGCAAATGAATGTATGTCTACAATGGAGCGAGAGGGATGGAATGAAAAGCCAATTTATATGCAGAGATTGGAAGAAGAAGCCGAAGTTCTTGCCACTATCTCTGAGAAATTGGAAGATGATATGACCGCATATCATAATACTCTAAAGCAGTATATTGATATGTTCTGGGAGTGTGGTTCTATTGTTGGTCCGGGCCGCGGCAGCTCATGTGGTTTTCTATCCAATCGTTGCTTAGGTATTACACAGCTTGATCCTGTTCAATGGCACTTACCATATTGGAGATACCTCAATAAAGAGCGTATTGAGATTGGTGATATTGATATCGACTTGTGCCCCTCTGTGCGGCCTAAGATACTTAAAAAAATACGTGAGCGAAAAGGTCAAGATATTCGCGTATTACAAGTAGCAACCTTTGGTTCCGAAAAGAGTAAGAGTGCCGTATTGACTTCCTGCCGTGGCTACCGTTTACAAGATGAAAATGGTAAAGAACTCTATCCCGAAGGAATCAACTCAGATGAAGCCCTTTATATTGCCTCATTCATTCCCAGTGAGCGTGGTTTTCTATGGACACTTACTGAGTGTTTTGAAGGTGATGAAAGTAAAGACCGTAAACCCATTAGAGCAATGATTGAAGAAGTGGAAAAATTTCCTGGTCTGAAGGAAATTATGCTAACAATTGAGGGCTTGATTACTCGACGCGGCGTTCACGCTTCTGGCGTTATCCTTTATAATGATGATCCGTGGAAAACTAACGCAGTAATGCGGGCGCCCGATGGTTCTCTCACTACTCAATTTGAACTCCACGATTCAGAAAAACTCGGGGATACGAAGTTCGACTTCCTATTGACAGATGTATCTGACCGTATAAAAACTACACTGGAATTTCTTCAAGAGTATGGTTTGGTCGAGAAAGATTTTACCCTTCGTCAGCTTTATAACAAGTATCTCCACCCTGATGTTATTGATATCAAAAATCATATAATTTGGGATGCCTTGGGCCGCACAGAAGTGTTGAATATCTTCCAGTTCAATGACGGCGTAGGCCGCGACACCGCTCAACTTATCAAGCCGCAAGATCCTAATGAGATGACTCTTTGTAATGCTCTAATGCGTCTAATGGCTGAAAAGGGTGAACAGCGGCCTTTGGATAGATATAAGGAAATGAGAAATCATCCTGGGCAGTGGAAACAAGAGGCCGCACAGATGGGCTGCTCTGATAAGGAAATTGCTATCTTGGAGCCTTATTATGAAGAATGTTCTGGCGTTCCTGCTTATCAAGAGACTCTAATGGAAATCCTAATGGACAAGAACATTAGCCACTTTACCTTGACAGAAGCTAACTCTGCACGTAAGGTAGTAGCAAAAAAACAGATGTCAAAAATTCCAGAACTAAAAAAGAAGATATTTGACAACTGTCCGCACCAAGAGTTGGCTGAGTTTGTGTGGAGAACTGCAATTCATCCTCAGTTGGGTTATTCATTCTCTGTATGTCATTCTCTACCTTATTCTTTCGTAGGCGTTCAAACAATTATTCTTGGTAAATTTTTCCCGGCAATTTTCTGGAATACAGCAAATCTTATCATTGATAGCCAAGGTTTGGATTTGATGGAAATCAACAACTTCTCTGAGGATGTTGACGCACTACGACCAGATGTGGCAATCCTAGATGAATCTATTGATATGCTGGATAAAACCAAAGAAATAACCTATGAAGGTCAAGAAGATGACGATGAAGAAGTCAGCCCCGATGATCCTTTCGCTCCTATTGAAGTAGTCAAAAAGAAGCAAAAGACAATCAACTATGGTAAGGTAAGCGCGGCGATAGGTAAGTTCCAATCCTGGGGTGTAAAGATTTTGCCGCCTGATATCAACACGTCTGGCTACATTTTCACGCCCCTCCCTGAACAAAACGCAATCGCTTGCGGCCTAAGAGGTATTACTCGGATCTCTATTGATTTGGTAAAGGAGATTGTAGAAAAACGGCCATATACAAGTCTGGATGATTTTTTGGAGAAGAATAATGTTAACAAGACTCAGGCCATTAGTCTTATCAAGGCCGGCACTTTTGATTCTCTTTATCCTTCTCGTGAAGAGGCTTTGCGGCATTATCTCTCTATTATTGTAAAGAAGGCAAAGGTTATTACTTTAGCAACCGTACCTACGCTTATTGCCAGAGATCTCTTCCCGCAAGAATATGAGTTCCAGAAGATTGTATACTCTTTCAATAAAGCATTGAAACAAAAAATTACTAAAGGTTGCTACCCTATGAATAATAAAATGTTAGATTTCTATTGTAGCAACTTTGATGTAGATCAACTTGCCACAGAGAACTCTATTCCTATCAAAGCGTGGGAAAAGCAATACAACAAGGCTATGGATCCGCTAAGACAATATCTCAAAGCTCATACCACAGAACTTCTCGCTGCTCTCAACAAGAGTTATATGGACGAAGCGTGGGAATCTTGCGCGGCAGGCTCTATTAGCAAGTGGGAAATGGATAGCCTATCTTTCTATTACCACGACCACGAACTAAAGAATATCGATACTCAGAAGTATAATATTGATAATTTCTTTTCTCTCGCGGAAGAGCCGCAGGTAAAGACAGAGTTCAAAACCAAGGAGGGCTTTATGGTAAAAACTTATGTGCTCTCTAATATCGCAGGAACAGTATTGGACCGCAACAAGACTAAACACACAGTCACTCTTCTCACAACAGATGGTGTGGTTCAGGTCAAAGTGTGGAATGCTCAGTTTGCCAAGTATGACCGCCGCATTTCAGAAGTGGGCGAAGATGGGAAGAAGCACGTTATGGAACCCAGTTGGTTTACTCGTGGCAATCTGCTCTACATTCAAGGTATGCGACGAGGTAATTATTTCATTCCCAAAGCCTATAAATCCAGTCCCCATAAATGTCCGATTATGAAAATCACCGCAGTAGATGGTTCTACCTTCCTCTACACCGACAAGCGGTATGATGAGTGAGGTGCCTTATGATAGGCATAATGGATTATGATTTCACTTGTGCCGAGAAGAAGGCCGCGGTGCCTTCTCTCGGGGCAATGAAACTATATACTTATTTACAGAAGGAAAGGCCGCAACTTATTACTACAGATGTCCAAATGGGGTTATGTGAGAAAGGTTATTTTTTCAGTAATAAACCTTTTGATGAAATACCTTATACATATCTAACCATGGATAACATTACAGCATTTGGTAAGTATTTTGAAGAGCCGCAAGAACGAATCATAAATCATATGATTCCCAGCACAGATCTCTACAAAAAATACATTCAAACTTCTATCGCTGTAAATGAAATGACAGTAGACCGCGGCCTTGACATATTGGATTCAACATACTATCAGGCATATGTAGATGGTGAAAAAATCCCAATCCCGCCTTCACGTTCTCACAAGAAATTCTATATCTATGATAAAGACTTTCTTGCTTATCCAGATTGCTGGGAAATTTTAGACGAAGCTATTACACACCAGCCTACCAGTATCTATATGGTTGAACCAATACAATGCCATACAGCGAAACAATTCTTTTTCTTGCGGGAAGAATATGAAAGGGTTGCCCGCAGTAATAAGATTGTGCTGGATTATTATGTGCCTTATCACGACTTAGACTTGTATTTTGGTAAATATAAATTGAAACTATTAGGTGAAATTACAACTAATTCAGATGTTTGTATTTATCTTGGCAAGAACTATGGCGCTCAGGCATATAAAGAAACTTTCTACACAAAGAACCTTTTCTACAATCTAAACCTTCTCTTCTCCTACTATTCCCGCAACATACCCGTGCGGGCCATCGAATATCAAGATGCCCCCATGGATGCTGTCAATCCATATCCTAAACTTTATGAGGCGTTAGCAGCCTGGTCGAGAACAAGTTGGGACGTGAAAATTGAGCGATCCTTGGGCCGCGCAAAGGAAGGAAAGGAGCAACTCAATATGCTTTTGGAAAAGCATCCTGTTTTCAAAGGTTTTATGGGTAAATCAAAAAACGATCTCAAACTTACAAGGGGGCCATGGCCACTGCTATGACTAACGAGGAAATCAAAGCTAAGATTCAGCAGTATCAGCGTGAATGTCAGCAAGCCCTAACTGAGAGCGGGGCTACGTTTGCTCTCAATAGAATTATTGTAGAGAATAAGAATAAAATTCAGGCTCTACGACAACAATGCACGCATATAAACGAACAAGGCGAAATTGCCAATGTATTGGGTCGCTGTTCTTATTGCGGTAAAAAACTGTAATAAGGGTGATAGATATAATGAAAATTACTAAACGAAATGGTAATGTAGTTGACTTTGACAAGAACAAGATAATCGTAGCAATCAATAAGGCGGCAAAAGAAGTAGATGGGCAAGAATACCCAATCATTGCGAAGACAATTGCGGACTATATTGAGAATCTTGACCGCGATATGAGCGTAGAAGAAATTCAGAACCAGATTGAAGAACAGTTGATGGACTGTGAGAGAAAAGATATTGCTAGGGCATATATCAGGTATAGGTATATTCAAGAAATCCGCCGCAATACTACAGATACAGCCATTATGGAATTGATGTCTGGTAAAAGTGATTATTGGAACAAAGAAAATTCCAATAAAGACGCGACGGTAGTCACTACCCAGCGTGATTATTTAGCCGGCATAACCAGCACAGATATCGCAAAACGGTTTATTCTCCCTCGTGAAGTAGCTGAAGCACATGATGAAGGTATTATCCACGAACACGATATGGACTATCTTGCTCAAAACGCTCTTCATAATTGTGAGTTGCTAAATCTTGAAGATGTTCTTCAAAATGGCACAGTGATCAACGACACCAAAATCAATAAGCCGCATCGTCTTCTCACTGCCTCTACTATTGCTACGCAAGTAATTACCGCCGTCGCAAGTTCTTCTTATGGCGGCTGTAGTATTTCACTCACACACCTCGCACCTTTTGTGAGAAGTAGCTATGAAGAATATGTAAAGAAATACGAAGCTCGGGGCTTCTCTCAAAAGCAAGTTGAAGAATATGCTCAAGAAGATTTGAAAAAAGAAATCTCTGATTCTGTTCAGACTTTCAATTATCAAATCAATAGTATGAGCACCACTAATGGGCAGGCGCCCTTCCTTTCTGTATTGATGTGGATTGATGAAAATCCTGAATATAGAAAAGAAAACATTATGCTGATTGAGGAGTTCCTAAAGCAAAGAATTCAAGGGATGCCGAATGAGAAAGGCGTTTACATTACGCCAGCCTTTCCCAAGTTGCTTTATATCTTAGATGAAGACAATATTACACCTGAATCTCCTTATTGGTGGCTAACTGAATTGGCGGCCAAATGCACAGCAAAGCGTATGGTTCCCGATTATATCTCCGCTAAAAAAATGCGTGAATATAAAATCAATAGGAATGGCGTCGGAGATGTGTATCCTTGTATGGGTTGTCGCTCGTTCCTTACGCCTGATCGAATGACTAAGAATTACGCAAAAGCAATGAATTATGATCCTAATAAGGGAAAATATTATGGCCGTTTCAATATGGGTGTTACCACAATCAATCTGGCTGATGTTGCCCTTTCTTCTGGCGGAGACTATGATAAATTCTGGAAACTAATGGATGAAAGATGCGAACTTTGCCATAAGGGTATGCGCGTGCGTATTGATCGTCTGGCCGCGGTCACTTCTGATGTAGCACCTATTCTTTGGCAATATGGTGCTTTAGCTCGCCTGGACAAAGGTGAATCTCTATATGAGCTTACACGGCACGGCTATTCAACAGTATCGCTTGGTTTCGCAGCTCTTTATGAATGCGTAAAATATATGACTGGCCACTCTCATAGCGATGGCGGAGAAGGCGAGCGTTTTGGTCTTCAAGTTATGAAGTTTCTCAATGATAAGTGTGCCCAATGGAAGGCCGCGGAAGATATTGATTATTCTGTCTACGGGAGCCCTAAGAATTGGTTCTATGGGGCCTCTTGCTGAAAGGCAAGATGAGAAAAATTGCTAAATTCGGGGAAACTCTTTTATAGACAATCCCGAGCTAAAATTATCTATCACTTATAAAATATTAAGTATATAAATAGGAGGTGAAATTGAAATTGTATTTAGATAAATTACCTGATAATGTTAAACAAGTCAAAAACGCTTTGACCTGGGTGTCTGAGACAGGCGAATTTTATGGACAAGAAACACGAACCCTTCCAAGTAAACGAGATGCTGATAAAAAAATTTTACATCGATATTATGGTAAATATTTTCAATATCAAGTTTATCATAGTGCATCTGGATATATTTATGTTCCTATAAAATATATAGTCTCCGATGGAAAGTATGAGATGCGAACGAGACGAGCACATATAATCGTGGCAGAAACGTTTTTACCCAACCCAAATAATCTGCCTGTCGTGGGGCATAAAAATAATCAAAAAGATGATAATCGAGTTGAAAACTTATATTGGACCACCCATTCAGAAAATACTCAAAAGGCTGCTGACGATGGTTTGCTTGTAAATAAAAGCGGAGAAGAAGATTCTCAGTCTTTCCCAGTAATTATGTTAGATACACTAACAAACAAAATTATTGGGAATTACGGCTCTATTTCTGAGGCGGAGCGAGAAACAGGATATCCTAAAGGCACGATTTCAAATCAATGTAGAAACAAGCCGCCCATTAGAAAAGACAAGTATTTTCGTTTTAGAGATGATCCAGATCCATTTTCAAAATACCCGATTATTGTTCAGTATGATTTTGAAACAGATGCAGAAATTGCCAGGTTCATCAATTGTAGTCAGGCGGGAAAAGCTACTGGTATTGATGAACGAGTTATTAGGCAACAATGTGATCTAAATCATAAACCCAAATGGACTAAGACTGGGTTTTATTTCCAAAAAAACGTTATAAGTGATAGATAATAAATGTGTAGAGACTATCGAAAGGCGACAAGCTGAGTAGAGTAAGATATTAGTTATCTGAAAGAGCAATCATCCAATTTTAGGATGAAGAGATAGTCCAAACGATAGAATCAACTACTTACAAATTTGCCGGTCATCTAAAACGCCGTTTTGGTGATGACGTATTTATCAAATTGGATGGCCAGGATAGAAATTACATAACAAATAGCTACCATATTCCAGTATTTGAACATATTGATGCTTTCAATAAACTTGCTATTGAAAGTAAGTTCCAGCAATTGGCGCCAGGTGGCGCAATAAGTTATATTGAATGCGCAAATATGACAAAAAACATCAAAGCCGTCGAACAGGTTATGCGTTTTATTTATGACCACATTATGTATGCTGAACTAAATATCAAGTCCGACTATTGCCAGAAATGTGGTTATGATGGCGAGATTCTAATTGATGATGATATGGAATGGTATTGTCCTAATTGTGGAAATCGAGACCAACATACGATGAACGTCGCTCGTCGCACGTGTGGGTATGTTGGAAGCCACTTCTGGAACTATGGTAGAACTCAAGAAATAAAAGAACGAGTTGTTCACTTGGAGTAATATGAGCAGATTAGCAAAAATCAATTGGAATGATGCTACAAATGGTAATGGTGTATGCGTTTCTATTTTCGTTCAAGGCTGCCCGCATCATTGTCCAGGTTGTTTCAATCAAGAAACTTGGGATCCAACCGGTGGCCAACCAATCAATTTTCCAAAGTTTATTCGAGAATTGATTGATAAGATTCAGGAGAATGGAGTAGAACGGGGGCTAAGTTTTCTTGGCGGTGAGCCGCTTGTGAGTTATAATTTAGAGTTTGTAAATAAAGTAATTACTATTATCAAAGCAATCTATCCTTCCACCTCCATATATATCTGGACTGGTGAAGTCTTTGAAAACCATCTCAAAGATGCCAAATCTAACCCCACTCTTCGCCACATTCTTTCTCTAACAGATGTCCTCATTGATGGGCCTTATCAAGAAGATAAGCGAGACATTACCCTCTATCTTCGCGGCAGTTCCAATCAGCGTGTAATTGATGTTCAGCAATCCCTCCAGAAAGGAGAAATAGTATTACTATGCGACTAATTATTTCTTCTATGCTCGCGGGCCTATGTATTGCCATAGGCTCCGCGGCATACTGTGCTTGCGGCTCTGCGGTGGTTGGTGCTATACTGTTCGCGGCCGGTCTACTTACAATTTGCTACTATGGTTTTCATCTATACACTGGCCGCGTAGGCTACGCTCAAAATTTGACAGATGTTAAAAATTTGGGTATAATGTTAGTAGGAAATCTAATTGGGGCTTTTGCTGGCGGTCTGTTGGTTGCCTGGGCCGCGGCATCATTTTCTGATATTGTTTCTTCCGCATTACTATTTATTCAAATCAAGAACGCTCTTAGTCTGCCCGCAATTTTCCTCCGTGCGATTATGTGCGGCGTCTCGGTGTTTTTGGCCGTAGATATTTATAAAGAAAAGAAATCTGTTTTAGGTATTCTCTTCTTTGTTCCTCTCTTTATTTTATGCGGCTGGGAGCACTGTATCGCAGATATGGCCTATATGGCTATCGCGGGCCTGCCGATGGAGCCTTTAAGATTTGGTTTGGTAGTGTTGGGTAATACAATCGGTGCGTTAGTATTTAGAGCACTAAAAGGAGTAGCAAATGGAACCATCAACACCTAATTATGAACGGGGCCAGAAAGAGGTTTCAAATCTGACGATTTCCATTTACGAACCTGATGAAGATTGTATATCAAGACTTTATGCGATAGTGGTGCTCTGGGCGGTCTAATTTACAAAGGAAAAGTCAAAAATAAAAATTTGACTTTTCCTCTTTTTTTTGTTATAATATATACATAAGAATGAAAAGGAGATTTGATTATGAAGTATCGCACAGTCGATGACCAAGCCCAAGCAAGTTTCGTGCGGCAAGCCCTTCGTGAGAATGAGAATTACTGTATTAGTATTCCTGATTCGCGCGGCCACGAAGAATACTTGTGTCCGTGTAAAGAGTTTCGAGAAGCGGAAAAAGGCACAGTCTGTCGATGCGGCCTTTATATCAAAACAAAGAAGTAATGGATTACACAATAATTATTCTTTTCATCATTGCTCTGCTTCTTGGTATTTGTTGGATAACTCGTGAATAGAGAAAGATCCGAGCACAAAGAATAGAACTTGCGAAGTATGGTAATATTTGTGCTGAACTTGAGAAAGCATAGACCGCATATGATGAAACTCAAGCTAATTTATCGCAAGCCCGTGAAGACTATGCCGCTATTTCTGCCGAAGTAGCATCTGCTAAAGAAGAAGTAAACCGATATAATTGTGAAAGCCAACACGTTCAGAAACTTATTGCTATCCAGCGAGATCGCATTGATAACGATATTGCGGAATTACGTAAGACTAAAGTAGAACAATTACAACGGGACCTTGCCTCAATGGAATCTATAAACGCATAGAAAATTTAGACCGCTCAACAACAAGCCGAGGCCGAGGTGGCCAGGTATACTGCGGAACTTGAGACTGCGAAGGCAAAGTATTTCTCTGTTCTTGAGGTATTGCGACAAAATGAAGATGATGAAGAAACACATAAACTTCACATTCCTGAAACTGCCCGCACAGACATCGAATACCTCCTAAATGCTGTCGCATTACGTCTAAATAATCCCAATATCATTTATAAGCTCATTTGGTCGGAGTATATCCAAGCTCCTACTAATGAACTTCTAAACAACATTCTTCCCGCAAAGGACTGTTCTGGCATTTATAAAATAACAGACTGCGAAAATAAAAAATGCTACATCGGACGTTCTACTTCCGTCCGCAAGCGTCTTCAAGAACATATCAAATCAGCCATCGGTATTGAAAACATCGCCAGTCAACGTGTCCACGAAGTAATGCGGGATAAAGGTCTTTGGAATTTCCGTTTTGAGCTTCTCGAAGAATGTCCAAAAGACCAATTAGGTGAGCGAGAGAAGTATTACATAGATTTCTTCGACTCTCAAACTTATGGCTATAATCAAGTTAGCGGCTCAGCCTATAAGGATAAAGGAGACTAAGTATATGTTTTTTATTCAACCCAATTGTCAAGAAATTGAATCAGATGTCCTTGTGCGGGATAAGGAGGATAAATGTTCTCCAATTTACATCAGTAAAGATGGGATGAGTTTAGCTGGTGAAACTGGGAAGCAAGCTCTTCTTGGCCGCTCAATGATTTTCTGTGTAGATCCCAGTATTTTTGTCCACGGTTTCAATATGCCATATATTTTTGATACTTATGAATGCCGCGATAGTGTATTTGATACTTATGGACTAAAAAATGAGGGAAAGAAACTTGTAAAGCAATATGTATATTATCAACTTCACGACGACGGTTGTATCCACGTTTGTATTCACGATGCCCAAGCAATTATTAGGCAGATGCTTGAGGACAAGTTTGGCTATCCAGTGAAGATTGATTTTATGACTATCAAACCAGGAGATATGAACGATTGTGAGCGAAACAATGAATAAGGCCCCGGTGTTTGAACCTGCGAAAGAGGGCGATGTTCTTCCTGAGGGTATCTGGCTTCCTAATCGTGCGGAACGACGAGCCCTCAAAAAGATGAAGAAATTCAGAGGACAGGATTCTAAACTTGATGAATATATCAATCTTGCTCAGAAAACCACCAAGTCCGAAGATTTCAAACAATATGTCTATATGAAGACACTGGAAAAATTGAAAGAAAAATCTATGGAAGAAAGATTAGAAGAAAAGGAGCAAAAAGCAAATGGTTCTATTGAAGGAAACTAAGAGTTATCGTGTTGACACTGAAAAGGAGGCTGTCGCTTTGATTGAACGTGAGAAGGAGCGCTCTCTGGAAGAGGGAGAAGCCTTTACCATCGCCAAGGCCAGTTATACCTATAAGAAGAAGAAGCGTAAGGATGAAATTCTTGAAGCCTATGTTGTTGACCTAACTTATTCCTATCAGGGCATTTGGGATGACCTTGTGGAGGGATACTAATTTATGGAAGAAATTCTTCAGATGGTTGAAGCCATCTTGAAGTATGATGATCAGATGTTTTCTCTCGTTCGTAAAGACCTTGAGAAAACTGTATCTGAGACTCTACTTCACGGGGCGGATTCTTTGGAAGCCCGCCGCATTCAAATCAATGAATTCAAAGCTGCTGGTATGAGTCAAGCAGAAGCAGAACTTCAAATTGAGCAAATCAAGGAGGCTCTATTCGGTCTAATTGAGAATTTGAAGGATTCTGTTGAAAATGTAGACAAGAAAGAGTTCCTTGATAATCTTTATCAGTCGATCTGTGTTTATCTGGATGAAACAGTCGCGGAATATAACGCGGCCGCCCCTTCTATCCAAGTTGAACTATGCCACGAAAATGCTAAGATCCCCACCTATGCTCACGCGGGCGACCAAGGAGCGGATATCTACGCTGTCGAGGATACGATTATTCCTCCGCATTCCTATGGCACAATGGTTTCAACTGGCTTGAAACTCAATATTCCCGAAGGCTGGGCAATTGCCATCCGCCCGCGTTCTGGAATGAGCAAGAAAACTCCGCTGCGTATTAGTAATTGTGTAGGGACCGTGGACACCAACTATCGCGGACTTGTATGTGTTCTCTTTGATAACTTCTCTGATGAACCTGTTTCCATCAAGGCTGGCGACCGTATTGCCCAAATGATTCTTGAACGCAATTATCGCGGTATTTTTACCCAAGTTGATTCTGTAGAAGATGATACCGACCGCGGAGAAGGCGGCTTTGGCTCAAGCGGGAAATAACCTCTATGGCAATCAATATTTATACTGTATAGGCTGATGTCGAATCTGCCGGATGGCAATTGGTTTCTACCACCTATAAAAACTTACGCACTCCAATGTAGTTCAAATGTCCTAAAGGGCACGACGTTGAGACTACATATGATGAATGGCGGCGATACAAGATATGCCCCGAGTGCCATAAAACTCTCACAAACTCTGTTGAAAGAAACAAAATTCTTCCTCGCTCAGATGCCGCGGCCTTCCGAGTGATTGGCTTAGATGCGGCAACAGGGACCACAGGATACTCAGTTTACGACGATAAGAAATTGACATCCTATGGAACCTTTACTACTGATGCGACCAAGGATGCGACGGCCCGCATAAATGAATTGAAGATATGGTTAGACCAAGCAATTTATACGTGGAAACCAGACGCAGTTTGTGTAGAAAACATTCAGTTGGAAAAGAATGTAAAAATGTTCCAAACTCTTGCGAATCTTCAAGGTGTAATTTGCGACTATCTTTATGAAAATGATATTGAGTATATACTCGTTTACTCCACTGAATGGAGAACATATTTAGGTCTGAATCGTAAAGATGATCGTGAGAATGCTAAAAAGAAAGCACAAGATTACGTTCAAATGACTTGTAATCTAAAGTGTACACAAGATGAAGCAGATGCGATTTGTATTGGTCGCTATGCTGTAAATCATATCAAAAAAAAAGTAGAAGATATAAATTGGGGCGAAAGTATATGAAGTGTAGCGTAAGCGAAATTATTTTGGCAGGTCAAGTTCTGAATGCTCTTATGAGCCAGAACTTTACTGGCCGCCAAGCCTTTACTATCGCTCGTCTGAATCGTGTGCTTCAGCAGGAAGCTAAGGAATTTGAAACTGTGCGTCAGGAACTGATTAGTAAGTATGCCGATAAGAATGACGCTGGTGAGCCGATTCTGGATGAGCAAGGTAATGTTCATATCGCAGATGAACACATTCCTACGGTGAACAAAGAACTCAATGAGATTCTGAATACAGAGATTGAACTGGGAGAAGTAAGTAAAATTCCGGCTGAATGGCTGGATAATGTCAGCCTTTCTCCTGCTCAATTTGATATGTTGATGCCTTTCATAGAAGGGTAAAAAAAATAAGGGGACTCCAAACAGAGTCCCCATTTTTTATTTATATTAGTCAAAGAAGATAGATAATGTCCATTCTGTGCCTTTTTTATTCAAAGAAAGACGCGCCTTACCAGTATCCGCAGTGCCACCTTTATCATTTTGAATGATAACACAAGTCTTATCGCGGTTCGGCCCATTAGTGAAAGTCGCAACATTGTCAGTATCCATATTACCTGTAATCTGTATCGCAGGCTCATTAGTTGCTGGATTGAAACCCTTCGGAATATTCACACCAGTTCCGTGGCGGCGAATAGCAAATGGAATGCCTTGTTCTTTTACGAGAACCTGCGGTGTAGAAAGCTCGTAAGTTTGACCTGTAATTGAGGTAATGATGATATCAGCCATCAATTGCGTATCGGCCATTTCACTCATTCCAATTTGGAAGCTCGCATATAAGTTGCCGCCAATTAGGTTATCAGATAATGCGGGTGTGCTGGTAGAATTGAACGTGTATTGCCGCATAACAGTTTTAGCACCGCTACCATCTATAGTGCTAATAGACACCTCAATGGCGGCAATGTTGCCTACCAAACCTGAGCCACCCCATTTAGATGTGCTGGAATAAATGCGGCCAATGATGGCTGGCGTAGCTCCAGCGGTTGTCCAATCCAAATTGGTGAGGGTAATGTTAGGCTTTATCCAACGCCTCATACTGAGAGAGCCAGATTTGAAGTCTTCTGTAATAGCATCGCTATATTGTTTGCGGACAGTATAAACATATGTATAAGTTGTATCTGCGGCGACAGCATCTTCGCCAAATGCGGCGGTATAAGATAAGTTATAGTTTGCTTCTGTCAAAGCTCTATTGAATAGAGTAGTATTACCATTGCGGACCAGTAGATTTGTTAGATGATCTGTTGTAGTATCACCAAAGAAGTTCTTATGAACTACATTTACACCAGACAGGTTGATACTATCTTGCGAACTTGCGTAATCCAATGAAGGATTCAGCTAATTGGTAATGGTAAGATTACCTGTGAGAGTTGGCTTAGTAGTGAAGTCGGTGGGCAGGGTGGCATATGCTTCACCAGCCGCGATTGGGATATTTACATCGTATGCTGTCAATCGATAACGCAATATCGGTTTGCCCAGAGGGGCAGAATCAGTGCGAGTAAGGGCCTGATATAATGTTGTCAATTTACCTGCGGCATTCGCAGTCTTTACATTGAACTAAACCGCGCAAGATACATCATTGCCCCATACTTTTTCTGGTTGAACTTCATAAAACTCATCGCCATATCCCACTTCAATTTTATATCGCATATCCGCAGCAGTTGAAGCTCCAACTGGTGAGATAATGAAGTGAAGAGTGGCGCCTTGAACAGGCGGCACAGGCGTAGATCCTGTAATACCTGTTATTTCTACCGTAGGAGTGTCTAATTTTTCAATTGTATATGGACTGGTAGTATAGGTTTGACCATATTCATCTGTAAAAGTAATAGTATATGTCAGCGTGCTCTTTGATAGGCCGCCAACATTATCATCATAAGAACTATTATTAGAAGTAATAGTTTCTGGACCACCATAATATGTAGTAGAAGTGTTATCATCTTTTTTGGAAATACGAGAATAACTTATAGATGCTAAGTTTCCGCCGTGCTCTGCGGGCGTGTAATTCCACCAAAGAGTAGTCTTATTGAATACATAGGTGTTAGCAACTTCTTCATCATCAATATTTGCGCCTTTTATGCCAGTAGTGATTGTGCCGGCTTCAATAGTGTTAGCACGATAGACTCGATTAGAAGTAATCTTTGTGCCATTTGTATAGCCGCCATAAGGGCCGTTTGCGTATGGTTGGACAGAAATTGTAAAGGCTTCATTATTAGAATATTCAAGAATATTCTACGTATAGGAAACTCCCTCTTGTGCCTAAGTTCCGGCCTTATTGGTCACCCAGTATCCTACAGAACTTGCGTTCGCTGCGGTAGTTTCTGACCACTTATAACCTGGATTGCTTCCGTATACGCTATCCGCGGCAGGCTGTGTGGTAAAGGAGATATTCGTGGGTGTGCCTATGAGCTTTACTTCTGCTGTAGAAGTGGCAGAACGACCGCTGGAAAAATAAACTGTTAGAGTATATGTACCCGCTTTTCCAGAAGTGGTAGTAGTTTGCGTAAAATTATAAGAACTATAACTATCATAAGTAGCTGTTTCATAATTTACTCTTGGTAGAATAGCAGACTAACCTGTATCGCCTATATAAATAGTTTTCGCAGGCGTGGAGTTTTTTTCTGTATAAAGTGTTAGATCTGCTGAATAGTCATTACCATATATATACAGTCTGGCTGAGCTTGATGATTCACTATCATAACCAGCAACATCGCTTATAGCTTTTACTGTGAAATCATAGTAGGTGCCAGCGGCCGCCCCTGAGACAGACATCGAAGTTCTAGTCGTGGGTTGACCATAAGCCTGTCCGTCGCGATAAACCTGATATCCAGAAACGGAGTTAGCATAAGGAGAATTGCTTACAGCATCCCAAGATAAAGTTGAAGAAGATGACGAAGTAATATATGTCGAGGAAAGACTTACATTGGTAGGCTTTGATAATGTTTGATAATTATAAGACCATTCAGCTGTAGCAGTAAAAGTGACATATACTCCACTGGAAGGCTTGCTTCCACCCTCAGAACTCGTACGAGAAGGGGTATACTTTTCTCTCATTGGCACAGTCAAAGTCTAAGAAGATAATGACTCAGTCCATCCAGAATAAATTGTAATCTGAGAAGGAGGGGCAGTATAGTCTGTCCCAGCAACCGTCAGTACAAAACCATTACGATTTTTAAAGTCTCCTTGAAGCTCAACATTGATAGATATTAGAATGTTATTGATCGTAATATTGCTTGTAGGTAAATCTGGAAAAGTAAAGGATATATCACGTGGCCCATCTTCATATCCAACATAGGCCGTTCTTGTTTTCCAAAGTATTTCCCCACCAGACAGACCGCTCTCCCACCAGGTGTTAGATATTGCCATCGGTGGCTGATTAGAACTTGTTGAATAACCCATATTTCTTTCTCCTTTTACTCAAATATAAAATCAAGGCCAATAACAATATCATCTTGTATGGCCTATCTCATAATTGCTCCGCCCAAGGAAATCTCTGCTTTACCAGCAGGATTATCTACACGAACCTGCCCAGTAGACATCTTCACTTGGGTTCCGTTTATATTTGTGATGCGAGTGCTTTGAAGTGTGAGATTCTGGCTTGTATCAACACCTAAATAGCCATATCCCTCAATTTTCTCATATTGAGCTTCTTCATAAGATAAATAATTATCTTTCTCAGTGGGAGCGCCAGTATGACCAAGATACAACTTACCATTTTTTGTTCCAATAGAATAAGCAGAATAATCTTCCGCAATTGTTAGATTATGCCATTCCTTTGTCATTAGGCGACCTGCGTCAATCGCGGCCAAATAAGGATAAGGTTTATTATTTGTTTCGGTATATCCATAAGGTAAAACCGCGGCGCCAGTTTTTTTATCTCCAACCCAACCAGACAGTTCATCACTGTATGCTCTTAGGCCGCCTTCCCATATAGAAAGACCGGCAGAGTTCATATCAAGAACATAGTCATCAAAAGTGGTGGGTTCTTCTTTATAGCCTACGAAGAAGTGGTTAGACGCTTTTTGTGGCACATAACCATCTCCTCCCTTATCAATAAGGATACCTGCGGCACGGATTGAACCAGAAAACTCACTGTTTGTAGCGATAACCTGGCCCTTGAACACGCCCTTGGACGCATAAAGCGAACCGTCTTCAGTCACTATGAAAGGTGCGGCCTCTTCGCCAGCTTTAGGCTAATTCTTGCCGCCTGCCCAGATACGAACCGGAGAGGCAGTAGAATCAGTAGTGGGTAGATAAGTTTCACCACCGTTATAACCAACAGACATTTGATTTGTAATTCCTGCGTTAGGCAAGTTCAGAGCACCAGTGAGATAAGCTCTATTACAGTATAAACCATAACCGTCTAACTTACCGAATCCATTCACGTCATCTACGATACCATCTAGACGGCCCATACGGACTTTTGGTAGGGCGGTTATATCAGAGATATCATAGTCTTGAACATCAATGAAAGGACTGCTATTAGAAGAAGCAGTAAGATAGATGTATTTCTTGTTATTACCCACGCCAAGTTTCAGCACTGTAATTGTGTTTACTATAGAAATTAAAGACTCACCAGACTGTAAAGCAAGAATCTTTTTGTTTTCTACATCGTTCTTTGGAATAGTAATATCAATTTGTTGTTCGTTGCTGGATAGCGCGGCCGAACCATTCAAACCACTATATGAAATCTCTTTACCGTTGTTCAAAGCAGCAGTCAAATTTATTTTTACTTGAGAATTATTCCAGGAGGAATCCATATATTTAGAACGTTCATCTATAGTATTGTTGATGTATAGATAGAAATTATCTGTATCGTTCTCAATAGCTCCCGCTTTTTCTTTAGGAATGTCTACTGTAGGAGCAATATACAAATCACCACCAACAGAACTAACGGTAGACATTTCAAAGATAACTGATGTTAGTTTTCCGCGGACAGTCGCATTATTGAACTCAGCATTTCCTCCCTTATCAATCTTCCAACCGACCGCGGAAGAAACAAAAGGAGTCGATTGAAGATTACCATTTTCACCATCAATTAGTATACCGCTGGTTGTAGAGCCAATCCACAGCGGGCCAGTAATAGAACCACTTGAAGCATCGATGCGGCCTTGGACTTGAGCATTCTTAGCGAATACATAGCCAGCATCATTGACAATGAAATTATAATCATCATTATCTTTGCCAGCAAAAAATCTTACGGGAGAGCCTTCTTTGATGAAAGTTGAGCCAGAATACATTCCTGTGCTACGATTCTCGCTTACCAACTGATTTTCTTCAATTAGCCAGCCCGCGATTTTACCAGAAGTTGCGGTCATATCTCCATTGGGAGACACCATAAACTTTCCATTCACATAGAAGGAATATTGAGAATCTGGTGAGCCATTGATGTAGATAGGATATTCTCCATTGACTGTCTATCCTATGCCAAGTTTTCCAGTAATAGAACCACTTTGTGCTTCAATAGCACCACGAAGACTGATATTACCAGTGGGGTCAATGTAGAAATTTTTAAAATGAAGGGAGCCGCCATTGGAAAGATTTATGCGGGCACCCTCAGAGGTAAAGTGATTTTCATCGATAGAAGATACTGTTTCTCCTGCTTCATTTACATAAGAAACAGAAGGAAAAGAAGGCGGCGGACTGATGGAATCCAAACGGTTGCCAAACAGTTTATCAGCCGTCAAAGTGCCTGCGGCAATTTTATCGCCAGTAATTGAGTTAGCCACAACTGAAGAAGCAACCACTCGGCCATCACCAATGATAACCTGGCCATTTTCATCTACCATACCTAAATCAATTAGTTCATTAGCAAGCACAAATGGAATAGCCAATTCAACCAGCACGATGCCGCCTTTATATAGTGAAGCACGAATGGCGCTTACGTCTGAGTTGCCGCCCGTGCGAGTATAACTGCGGTCTTCAAGAATGACTTGATCGTTCTCAGGGTCGCGTAGAATATAATTCAAATTGACCGTCTTTGTAGTGTATGCCGCGGCTGTTTGGCCTGTGCCATAGCCTATCAACACACTATCTACTGTAAAATTCACAGTCTGCGCGCTTCCCTCATCCCAAGAAGTTTGTGTCAACTCAATTCTAAAATCTGTTCCGCACGCTACTTCTTCTTGAGTTCCATCCGCATTATTCACTAATGCTTTGAACTCAATAGATGTTGGCGAAATGGGGGCCACAAGGCCCCGCACTATGGAAGAAACACTACATCTCAAGCCATATTGCGGGCCTGCGGGACCAGCCGGACCAGGTTCGCCGGCAGGACCAGGAGCTCCTGATTCTACTGCCATAAAAGTTAGTGGTTCACTCCACATAGTAATAGGTTCGGGCATGGTTTATTCCCCTCCTTTTGTTAGAACTGCTTTACAACAATAAGTAGCACGATCGGTCATAACGACAGAATAAGTTGCGCCAGTTTCGCCTGCGATATCAACCCAAGCGTCATTTTCTTTTTTACACCATTGATAAGTAATAGTTGCTCCAGCGGGTAAAGTTGTAGGCTGTTCGCCTTTATATAATGTGGCGGTGAGAACGGTCGTCGCCGCCACGCCATCTTTATATGTAATTCCCAAAGAAGATTCAATACGAATTTTATATTGTTGAAGACTATCTTCTATGCCTTCGATGGTTAGGCTACCAATTTGTCCTTTAGAAGCGTAGAAACTACCATCTTCATAAACACGGAATGGAGCCTTCTCACGAGACAGTGAGTCATTCGCGGTCGCACCAGTCCAAAAACGCAAGTCATTAGCAGGAGTTTCTTTACCACTAATACCGCTACCGGTATTTTTGCCTTCTTCTACGCCACCAACCAGCAACTCAGATTTCAACCACAAATTGCCTTCGTTGGTATTATAGAAAGTTAGATTCTCTTCTGCTGTTCCATCATATAGTCGCAATCCATAGTAGGCAACGCCGCCTTCTTCAACCTTGCCCAAATGAACTACCTTATTCTTTTCCGCATTATAAATAACCAAACCGTCTGAGCCATTCAGACTCAAGGCACCATCTTGTGCGGAAATCTGTAATCCATTCCAGCCCAAGTCTACAGCAGTGAATCCATTGGCGATATACTGTAAGCCGTCTTGACTATAGCGGACATACGTGTTCAAATCGGGCCGCCCAAGATCATCCGTAGCATAAGCATACAAACCCTCGCTATTCCATTGAAAAGACATATTATTGCCATTATAAATGCGAATAACATTTGTGTCTAATTGGCCCGCAGTAATAAGAGCGGCATTGATACCATCAGGCGTAATAGCAGAATTCCACACTCTATTACCCAATTCATCCACAGAATTTGAGCAGAAAATGCCGCCACCACGCAGTGCTACCTAACCATATATACCATTAGAATACGGTGTTTCATTTGTCAAGGTAATGCCACCTGTATTATCCATTGAAACCTTTGTGCGAGAAAAGTTGAATGAGACATTTGTTTGTGCGAGAGAGCGTTCAAAAATCGTGGGAGCAATTGTGCCGCCTGATGTGAAGCCGCCCGCGGCGATATCATAACTTCTCTTGTTCACACGCATTGCTTCACTGGAAGCGGTAATTGTGCTGAATAAGTCTTCAAACTTTGTTTTATAATTTTGAATTGTAAGTTCATCTTGACTTGGATCATCCAAAGCAAGCGTAATGCCACTGATGTAGCCTGTTGCTTTGAAGATAGACAAACTATAATCATTGATATAAGCAAGTTGTCCCAACTCTACAGCTTCCATTTCGTCAGGAATATTGGCCTTGCTGAGATCATAGGAATACTTGGGTTGAGAATTGTCCAGCGCTACTTGTTTTGCGTCAAGATAGAGTTGATCATTCGCACGAGAAACACGGAAAGTCAGGTGGAAATAATCATTGAAGATATTAGAAACATTACAGCGTTGAGTGATTTTGAAGTTTACATAGGGCTTCCAATCTCTGAGCAATGTAGCATAGTCTTCAAAGTTTGTCAAATAGTCTGCGTCTGTGCGCTGATCTTGCGGAATCTCAGCCTCAGTGGAAGTAGTATATATAGTAAATTCATCAGAAGTGTAATTCACATTTCTGTAGTCAAGGAACACACGAGGATACACATACGTCGCGGCCGAAGGATATTCTTCAATACCAGTAGTGATTTTTGCTTTAGCAGTGACTGAACTCTCGTAGTAAACGCTACCATTCTTATACGGATCATAATTGATACTGTCATTGTTGAGCAATGCGATAGGCTTGATCGTTCCATCGGCGGCCCGCAAGAATCCAAATACATATCCTGCGTTTGGATATAGTTTCATAGTCACCAAAGAACCTGCTAAGCCACCAAAACGAGAAGTCAAATTATTAGCTTCACTGGCTCCACTGCCAAATGCTTCCGCACTATCATACACTGTGATGTATGTCCCATTTACTTTGACCTTTACTTTAGGATTCGCAGTATAATCAATCTCTACAATGATTGTATTATTGGCTCCATTGTAGCCGGTCAAATCAAAGTAATAGGCTACTGTATCCAATCTAACCATCGCGGGCCCGCCAGTGAAATGTTCATCTGTTATATATGGGTTCAGAGGCTTAGTTAGATAAAGCGGGAATGTGTCTGTAATTGGAACGTTCGCTGCCAAAGGAGCAGATAAATCAATGATTGGATAGTATGTTTTATTATCGTTTGCTTGATCTTCCGCATTAGCATAATAATAAGGAATAGTTTCTTCCTCAAAGGCTTCACTATCCCAAATAAAATGATTGCCGCCATTGTGTGCTGTAATTTTTACCAGAGAACCAGTATCATCATAAGAATCAGGAGTCCAATAACCTTCTCGTAATGCGCCATTCATCTGGCGTTCAAACTGGTTATTGAGTGCCGCTTTCTTCTCAAGCAACTCATCGCGGGCCGCCGTATTCTTGTCTAGCGTTTCTTTTAGCGTTTTCTGTTTCTCTTCGGCCGCCTTAGCCTTCGCCTCGTTGACCTGCTCTAAGGTCTGGAATTTTTCCATAACCTTCTCATATTTATTCTTAGGAGAATACCATAGGTCAAAGTAGACAACTGCGCCAGTGGACACTTTTTCGCCTAACTTAGTATTCTCAACAGAGGTGTAGATATCTGTCAAGAATCCATATTCATCAATTACACCATAGAAAGTAGAGTTATCTGTAGGAGCAGATACTCCAGAAACCTTCACCAGATCAGCATAAGTAAAAATTGTGGCCGTGCTATATTTTACATCTTTATAAGCCCTAATATCATAGCCTTCTGCGAGGACACCATCTAAGTGAATACTACACTTCACAATACCTTCCGCGGCCGAAGGGACAAACACGCCACTATAGCGATTGTTTACGTCCTTATGTAGCGGAGTAGTATAAATCTCGTTTTCTGCTAAAGTCTGATATTGTAGATATTGCTCGTGAGCAGAAGAGACTCCTTCGCGGGCCGAGGTAGCATCCGCAGACGCATCATTTAGCAGAACTGTTTCATTGGCTATTTTTTCTTCCAAGTCAGCAATTTGTGAGTTATAGTCCCGCAAATTCACCTTGTATTGTTCTACTTGATTCTTCTGAACATCATTGATAGAACCAACAGAATAGAGGTAATCAAAGTTCAGGATAAAATCATCTTGGATAGGATTGCTCTCTGCGTCCGCGATAGAGATATAACCTGTCTCCATTTTGTCTGATTCGATAGGAGTGATATAAAGTTTACTATACAACTCAGATGAATCAGAGGTTCTGGAAATTGTTTGTAGATTATGTTGATAGGTAAGGTGTAAAGGTTTCTCTCCCTTGATAGCCTTATTATAAAAAACCGCGGTGCGGCCTGTTTTCACTTGTCCATTTTCAACATATGTTCTTAAGAATCGACCGGCCGCGTCAGTCTTGTATTCATAAACACAGAACACACCAAACATTTCAGCAATGTCCTGTGTGATATTATACTTATTACTATTCGACGCTTCCATCAAACGAGACTTTTCTTCCAGCACAGAAATTGCGCCAGGAATCAGAGTTTTAGATGTAGCACCCGAACCTTCTTCCAAAGCCCAAGAAGTAATGTGAATATCTTCATAAACTTTGTCGGCGGCCCGCTCATTAGCATCTGTATAACTGCTCCAATCCATCCGGATTTCATAACTCCACGGCGTAAGCCAATCGGTTATTTTTCCGTTTTCGTCTCGTTTATTAGGGAACACTTTATCTAACCAGTAGTTGATAGTAGGAAGCAAATTCTCATTTATCTCCCAATCATCTTTTATGGTTTGATCACTAAATTCAATCTTATATCCAACCTTACCCAGTTCCGCAAAAGCCAAACCAGAGCATTTGACCTGTTTCAAAACCTTAAACTCGCTATCGCGGCCATCCGTTATTGAATCAATTATAAACGGATAAACCTTTGTTTCATCGGGATATTGGATATAAACTTTCAATACTCGCGTATTTTCTGCCAGAACTCCGCTCTAAACATCTCTCCAACGAGGGTTCTCAACTCGAAGGTTTGTGCTCTAATCCACGTAATAGTATGGAATAGAGAACTCCAAAGACTGTGAACCGTCATCTTGAATGGTCAATGATGGAGAGACAACCTGTCCCAAAAAAGAATCGGCATAGGACTACAGGGTTCCAATAAAGTTATCCTGTAGTCCGTATACCTCAATCTTATATGGGCGGGCGTTTTGAGCTAAAACTAATTTTACACTCAAAGCTCCTCACTCCTTTTATCACAAATACAGATACCGGTATTTCAATACGATATTTTTCTTGTCCAATTCGACAAGAACATTATCTTTGATATTGTAGAGAAGATAACAAGTTTTTGGTTGAACGTCAAGATTATCATCCAAGCAACTTCCTCCCTCTACTTTTAGGTATTCTGAGAGCATCATTTCGCCACAATTTTCGCACAAATTTTCAAGATTTATGAGAACTGTGCCGATGCTGTGGCGGCTGTATGTAATAAAGGAGACATTGTCTTCACCATTCATCTCAATTGTGAAAGTGCCAAGAGAACCATTACGGGTCCAGCACGTTCCTTCCTTTTCGGCGATATCGATAAGTAAATTGTTGCCTGCTTCACTTTCCGAAGCGGGCGCACAGAAATTCAACATCCAGTAATTCAGGTATTCATACCACTTTACTGTGTGCGCAGTCCCTGTGTAATCATAAATAGTAATAGAAGAAGTCCCAAATACACCAGTTTCCTGATTATAAAGTTCAGCGTGCGTGCTAATGAATCGCAGGCCCGCGGCAGCCCAGGAGAGAACTGCTTGATGATGGATTTCTTCTTGAAGAAGAGATTGAAAATCTACCAGATTAGCACCTATAGTGTCTTTATAAGAATAAGCAAGAGAAACAACATAGTTGATGAAGTAGAATAATGCGGGATTGGTATACTTCATTACATTAGTAATTTTCTCATCATAGTTGCGAATAAAGAACATACTGTATTGACGGTCTGTGCCAGCCGCATTGATGCTATCGCGAGCAAAGTTGATATAATATGGCGCGGTAGGTGTGATGGTAATGGGCTGATCTTTCAGCGTCATATCTATTGGGGAAGAACGTTCAGAAGCATTATAGAGAACCATCTTATATTTATCTTTATCTTTAGTAGCATCATATGTGTTTTGCGCGGCAATACCATCTTTAGTAAGATAATATGTTGCGTCTCCTACATATAACGCATCTCCACTGGTGATAAAAGAAGACATTTGTTTGCTGTTGAGAGCGGCAAGGATATCTCGATATAGTGGAGAGTCTAAAATGATTTTGCTATCTGCCGTATCAGGTTGCCCAATAATTAGTTTAGAATTGATATTCAATTCATCATAGAAACTGGAAGAAAGAGGAATATTGTTTACGTATGCCTTGCGGACGCTCTCTTGTGTAAGTGCGACCGCTGTGTCTATATAATTACTCTCAGCCCGCCAGAACGGATAATCCATTTCAAAGGAGATAGATGCTTCGCCTTTGTAGATGTTTGTTTGGAAACTAACGCCCTGAATAGTAATATCTTCTTGGAAAGGCACAAAACTAAGTGTGATCACAGAAGATACACGCGCATAACAATAGCGGCCGATCCGCTCATCAAGTATTAGTTTGCCATAGCGACCGGGAATAAAGTGTTTCTTGAAAGCAGAAAGTTGTTTCTCGGTCATTCCATCTGTGGCAAGTTTGAAATTTTTCTTTCCTGCGTCAAATGTCGTTCCCCAGAAATACTGGCCACTTAGACCATTTACTTTACTTGTCTCATCAGAAAAAGACGGTGAAGCATCAGTAGAGTGGCGGTCGCTGTCAGAGACAGCGACCAGCCCAAACTCACTGATGTGCTTACCATCGAAGGAGAAGTCTATAAACTCCTTTTCCCAAGGTTGGCGACCTTGAGTCAATTCTTCGACTTGAAAGCCCATATAATCCTTTACCTCCTATTGACTCCTCGATTAGTAGCTTTAGAAGCGATAGTAGATAGTTTGTTGAATACATCTGTAGCCAGCTCATCAACGTCATATTTATCATCCAGTTTGTCAACGTGAATTACAACTGCGCCAGGGTTGATATTGAGTTCAGAACCAGCATTACGAGTATTGGAGAAAGAATAGGAACCGATACTGCTCATAGCACTCAGTAGAGAGTTGCCGGTGAGGTTCGCGGCGAGAGTCTGATAATTTTTGACCATATTGCGTAGAGCGGAAGTTTCACCAGCAGTGAATACGCCTTCGCCTTTGTGGAGAATTGCGGGCGTATTATCGGAATCAACCAATGCGCCAGAGTCGGCATATAAAACGTTCTCTCTTTGAAGAGCGATAGGTTTCCTCTGAGAAGGCAAAGAGGGACTAACCTAAGGAGTTTTTCTACGATAACGCACCGTTACATACAGAGGACCGCTACCGCTTGGAACAGTAACCTATAGAGATGAAGAAGAGTGCCCTTCATAACTAACAGATAAGGTTGTAAAACCATTCGCAGGATTTGGTGTAATTCGTAATTTTCTTCCTGGTTTAGCAGGAATAGAAGTCCCACCACCAGCCCACTCTGGAGCACCTCCGCCATCGCCTCGAACGATACAAGTTCTGGTTTCTGATACCGTGCTGGGTTTAGTTGTGGTAGAAGAACTATTATTGTCTTTACTTCCACCGCCTGCGTTGCTTCCGCCCGCGCTACTTCCGCCGCCGCCTGTGCCAGCCGTATTATCCTTAGGTGCTACACTCGGCTGACTAATATTTCTAATAGCATCCAGTGTAGTGTTCTGAATATTTTTCATCTGGTTGTATGCTTGATACAACTTCTGATACATATCCTGACGAGCAACTTCATAAGCTGCGGCTTCGTCACCGCCATTCCGTAGCATCTCGTTTGCGAACGCGCTGGCAAAGTAATCTTGTAGTGCCTTCTGAGAAGCAACATCCAGAGCATTGAACATAGATTGCTTTTGCGGGCCTTCGGCACTATTCCACGCTTCGGTGGCAAACATCTGGTTAGCTTTTTGGACATAAGGTTCAAAGCCTTCTTCGGAGTTTGCCTTGTAAATACCAATTCTCTTTGCCCATTCTTCATTCAGCATATCGGCTTGTGCCAAAGCAGAAGCCTGAATAAACTCGCTTGAATTTTGAATTAGGAACTCCATAATTTTGCCATCGCTTTGAGATAGCACTTCATATACCTTTGTCCACAGAACACCATTTTCCTTTTGGAAATCAAGTGTTTCTTGTTGTAAGGTAATTTGCTTATTCAAGGCATCAAGTTGCTTATCATTTGCTTCTTTGATGCTATCGATGGTTTCTTGTTGGTGGGAGAAGTATTCTTCCTTTAGGGCAGAATTGAGTTGTTCTTCCAGACTGGCAATCTGGCTTGCGGAACCACCGGACCGCCGCAGTAGCGAAAGCTAACGCTGGAGTTGCTGGCGGTCGCTAATAGATTTATTTTGACTATATTGATTGCGTTCTTTGTTTAGAGCATCATTTAGTCCATTTACGTAAGCCTCATTGGCTTCACGCAACATATCGGTTTGTTCTTGGAGTTGAGAAATTTGTTTTTCCCAAGCCTCAACCAATGTATTGTAAATAATTTCTTCCAGTTCTTTCTGATTATCTCGAATTTCTTGTTCAATCTCATTGATAGAAGATTCAAGTTTAGAGAGGGCTTCGTCGGTTTCTTCAACTGTATCACGAAGTTCATCATACTTGTCAATCTATGCCTGCGCTTCCTCAAAGAACTTGGAGATAAGATCTTCGCCATCAAGTTGCTCTCCATCATTGGTCACGTAAGAATAGCCAAGATTTTTGATGTAGGACAACTGTTCTGCACCAGACATTTGATTGAGTTGTTGTAGAAGTGTTAGCGTGCCCTTGCCGCCATTGACTTCATTACCCATATTATATTGGAGCAGACCATCGCTTCCTACGTGGAAGAACTGCTTCCATATATCGTGGGTATTGATTTGTTCAGCTTGTAGTTCAAGTTGCTTTTGTTGGTAGCCCAGCAAAGTCTTCTGAACTAAGGCTTGACCTTCAAGTAGATGCTGTTGCTCACGCAAGCTCTTGAGATAGGCGCGGCCGTCTGTGATATTGGCGCGTTTGGCAATAATATTGTTGATTTTTTGTTCGATGTCGGCAATCTAACGAGTTAGATTATACCATTCAACAAGGTCTTCAATATGGGCTTTCAGAGTATTACCTGAGCCACCTCCACCTCCACCACCGGCAGAACCAAGAAGGTCCGCAGTGGTCATAGAAAGCAATGCTTTCCAAGCCATAATCTCACGGTCAATTGCGGCGATAGCACCAGATAACCCGCCCGCATAAGCGGGGCCGCTTACGTTGCCAGCGGCAAACGCGGGCTGACCACTTACGGTTTTCCCGCGACCATTATTAGCTTGGCCTTTGAGGATGCCTTCAGTTTGCTTATGATTGAAGATGATGGCGTCGTCGGGAATATCAACAAGTTCTGCGCCATTGCGGCCCAGCAGGTGATAAGCATTATCATAAACAGCTAATTCAGGACCAAGTTCACCAACGAGAGTTTTGGTTCCTTGAGCGTAGGCAGGACCAAGATCGTTGACGGTGCCTTGGTATTTTCCTCCACCAAACCAACTCTTAACAGTATTCCATAGACCGCCCTTCTTAGGAGGTTCCGGCATACCTTCGCCGGCTTGAATACGCAGATTCTACTTTTCGACCCCGGTCATTTCAGAGCGATAAGTAACAGTAACAGTAGCAGATTTAGCCTCAATATCTTTGACAGCTTGATTAGCAGCCATAATAGCAGGCTTTGTGTTTGCATTGACCCTAATCTTATGCTCTCCGCGTGCCATATCTGCTATTCTCTTTTTAGCTACGCCCGCGGCATCACCAGTTTTTTTAATATTGTCTTGATTGGCAGATTCCGCATTCGCAATTGCTGTGCTGGCATTATTCGCAGCGGTAGAAGCTTCGCCATACTTTGTAGAAACATTGCCAACCGCATCATTAGTTCCAGCTAACTTCTCTTGATTGTTTGTTTCAGAAGTATTGATTGCTAAACCCGTGGACGCCGCAGCAGCACCAATTAGAGTATAATTAGACGCTACAGTTTTAAGCGTCTTAGCGGCAGTTTCGCTGGTAGCATTGAGAGCTACTAAACTTTGTTCTGCCGGATTCAAATCCTTCCACAGATTTGCTAAGGCTTCTTCATTGCCATCATTTGCTAATTGAATAGCAACATCAACCTTCTTCTTTGACATATAGGCAACGATATTGTTATATAATGTTTCTGGATCAGAAGAGAGGTTGACGATAGCCGTCAAATCACTAACTAAAGAATTCTTATCAACGCCTGGGGCGGGAAGGAATCTGCCTACTGTTGCTACTAAGCCATCTACAAGCTATTCTTTGCTAGCTGTCCCTTCGGCTGTCGGAGCAAAAGAACCAACTGTACCATTTAGATTTTCTACTTGCTTGTTCGGGTCTACTCCGGGAGCATTGGTATACTCACCTATAACAGTCTTGAGTTGAATCTCCATTGAGGTTTCGGTAGTGCCCAAGTTGAAAGATTCTTTTAGGCCATCCAATTGAGTAGTCAAATCAGCTATTGGTGTTTTGATTTTTTCTATTTCCTCTTGACCGGTTTGGCCCAAATTTTTGAAGGCTTCTTCCACTTTATCAATTGCGGCTGCTGTGTCTGTTAGAGCTTTAGTAGTATTGTCTGCTTCGGAAGATGTTGTTGTAGTAGTGGTAGAAAGATCTTCAATTTGAGTATTGCCAATGATTTTAGCATTAGGAGCCTCAAGTTTTAAGCCCTCTTTTGGTTGATTCTCATTCCAACCTTTTAGCACGGCACGTTGAAATTCCGTGCTGAATGCCGCCATAAATTCTTCAGTATTACTGAATGAAATTCCGCTGGCTTGAACATTCTGTATGGCTTGTTCTATAATTGAGCCAAAGTCTAAGGAACTTAACAATTGATTGAACAATGCTTTTTGTTCATCTGACCATTTGGCCATATCTTCAGGCTTAAAACCTAAAGCGTCAAGAATCTGCTTGCCAAAGGGGAAAGAATTAAGATAAGCCTTAGAAGCAGCTTTCTGTTCTTCCGTCAAGCCTTCCATTGTATCAATGGCGGCCTTCGCGTTATTATTGAGAGTTTCTATCCATTTATTGACAGAGTTATCGCCTTGAGACCAATCAATTTGTAGGTTTTCGCCTTTCGCTTTCATTGCCTCAAGTGCTTTCTCTACAGCCAACTGTGCGACCAACGCGGCCTTAGTAGCTTCCAATGTCTTGATGCGCTCACGGGCTACTTCTGCCAAAGTTTCCTTCATCGCATCAGCCATTTGACCAACGCCCTGTGTCATCGCATCAGCAACCGCAGAGAAATCAACATTGCCAGCGATGTCCACTGTGTTCATAATGGCAACGGCAAATTGGTCAAGACTTTGACCCGCTATTTGCAAACTGGATGCATCCGGATGGAACTTCTGGATATAGTCAATCATAGACAGGAAGTTCTTATAATTCATCTTCCCGCCGCTATCACTCAATCCTTGGAAGACATCTTGAACCTGCTGGATAGAATCAATCCAGTTATCAAAGTCATCCATCTAACCTTGCATCATATCATAGCCCATAAAGTCGAAACGTTGAGAATCGGCAATATTAGCATAGACAGCCTGCATTTCTTTCAGAATCTTTAGACGAGCCCTTTCTTGAACAGTGCATTTATCAATATTCTTTTCTACTCTCTCAATTTCTTTGGTAATGCTTTCATAGCTACCAAGAACGCCGCCTTTACCGCCTAATGTTTCTGTCAATTGGCGAGAATAGGCATAAGTATCGCGGCCTTTCATTATAGGAGAAGTGGTAAGAGTGGAGATAAATTGTTCGCCAGAAGTGCGGTATTTCCCGATAGATTGATCGTAGGAAGCAATCTGATCAGGATTTACTTTGAAGAAATTAGAAAGTTGCTTTAGCTCAGATTGAGAGATACCATCTGTAATTCCTTTAGCCAGTAGAGAAACACCATCTTCAATCGCGGTAGAAATGGTTTCGACTACAGTGATTGTAAGCTCAGTGAGGATTTTTTGAATTTCTTCTTCGTCTACGCCTTGAGACCGTAGAGAACCAGTGATAATAGCCTTCAATTGTTCCATTAGCAACTGCGGACTTTCTTTTAGTTCTCTCTCAATGGCATCGCGTTCGCTAGAATTCAAAGAACGACCGAGAGCTGATTCTACGAGGTCTGCTACGTCATTCGCAGCAACCTCTTCGCCAGAAACAATAGAAGTGAAAATATCTTGTAAGCCAGAAGAAAGTTTTGTTTTCATTTCTTCTCGGCTATAGGCTTGCGCGGCCTTAGCAATTGATTTTGCCTGTTTATCGCCAATATATTCAATTGCCTTGTTCCACTCGTCTCCAACTTTGATCAGGGTAGTATCGATACGATAAGTGGAGAGTTTAGAGATTTGATCAGCCGTAACTTTTCCAGTTAGACCGGCCGCGTAATCATAGAATCCTTCTACATATGCTTTGGCCGCATCAGCGGTGCGTTTATCTTTGGAGTTTACATATTGCTTTGCGGTTTGAATGTCTTTAATATTGAGAGCAAAGAGTTGGTTCGTGGCATCATTGATAGAAATTTGACCAGCATCGATGAGGTCTTGAAGGTTTTTATTATAAATATCAACATCAATTACGCCATCAATAGTCGCATTCTCTCTTGCCTGATCAACTGCTTGCTTTTGTTGGGGAGTAAGTTGAGAATAGGTATCAGCATAACCTTTAGTTCTAAGACCTCGGCGATTTTTTACTTGTAATTTCTTTAGCGTTTCAGAATAATCTTGAACATTTTTTACTTGATCATTTAGACTATCCTGCATAGCCTATTGTGCTTCATTAGTCAAATAATAAGCACCTTGGAATACATCATAAACAAACGCAGAATCAAAGCTATTAAGATGGAACTTTTGAACAATTTCTTTAGCTTCTTTTAGGCTAAAACCAGAACCGAGTTGCTTATCTGTGGCAGAAGTAAATGCTGTGGCTAAATCGGCTAATCGTTCTGAAGTGTTATTTAGATAAGTATTTAGTTGTTCATATATATAATTATCAATGGAGTCTCCAACATTGAGAATGCCCGCATCTACTAACTCCTGAATTTCTTCGCTTGAGAAACTTGTAGCCCATTCAGAAGAGCCGAAGTTATTCAAGAATTTCACTTGAAGGTCGGGAGCAAGTTTGGTAAGATTGGCATAATATTTTGCCAATAAAATCATTTGCTTATCCGCCTACGCCTTCCCGTATGCTCCGCCTTCTTCCGCTATGGTTTTCAATTCAACCAAACGAGAATTGAAGTCTTTGATCTATTCATTAGAAAGATCATTGATAATAGGAGCAACAAACTCTTGATAATACTCCGCTCCAAGTGCTATCGCATTGACAGCTAGCATATCAACTACTGATTGGCGATTTTCCTCAAAAGAAGCATCAAAAGCTTTAACCGCAGCTTGAATTGCCGGATCATTACTTTGGCGGGCCTACGCGAGAGCTTTATCCATCGCGGTCTTAGATACTTTGTTGAAGTCCTACATATAGGATTCTAGAGCATCTGTGCCATAGGATTGCCAGAATTGGGTAAATTGATCAGCAGAAGCATCGTAGTCCTCTTGCTTATAATCTTTAGCAGAGATACCGGTCTGTTTGATCATTTGAGAAATAATAGCTTCTTCACCGGAGATATCCTTTAGGATGGAAGCATTTTTAGAAGTATCCAGATAGACACGACTATATGAATAAGTTTTTGTAGAAAGACTTGTCGCTAAACTATCGGTATACTCAGCAACTGCTTCTAAATAATTATTTACATTTTCTGAAACCGAATAAATGCCATCTTCTACTTCAAAAACATTACCCAGGATATCAGTGATATAACTTTCTAAGAACTATGTGGTTAGTGGATCACCTTCATTCAAAGTAGTCAGCTGCTGAGCCAATCCATTTAGGCTATCAACGCCAAATAGATTAGTTACTGCGGAAATAAGATCTTTATATGAACTATCTTGCGTAATACCTTGTTTCTTCAAATAAGCAGAGGTATTTTGAGAAGATTCAAAAGCATTAGAGTATTGTAAACCCCTAATATTTTGTAATACCTGCGCTCTTTGTTGTGGTTTGACGATATAAAACCACTCTTCTGTCTCAGAAAGAGTTGGTAAACCATTCTCATCAAATTTTCTACGGGAAAGTCTAAGATTTTTCTCCGCTGATTTTACTTCGGCCTCTTTCGTTTCAACTAGTTTGTCAGCCCAAGTTTGTGCACTTTCCGCAGCCTGACCCAATGCCTTGCTTAGATCTTGCGTAGCAGTAGACATATTTACAACCGCGTCGCCACTTTCGGTCAAATAAGAAACATATTGCGGATATTTTTCAGCAATTTCGTTCTGAATATCCACATATGCCTATGCTGCTTCAGCACTATCATATTGAGCTTTTTGTAATTTATTGTATTTATCAATATAAGACTGTAAGTCAGATGCGGCCTATTTATCTTCAACTCGCTTAATATTCGCGTCTTCTTGCTCTTTTTTTAGATTTTCAATAGACTCTTCTAAGGCATTCTTGAAAGAGCTAATAATAGCGGGGAGCTAAGATATTAAGCCAATTGCTCCGCCCGCCACGGCGCCCATGGGCCCGCCAAGAGTAAGGCCATAGCTGGCCATAGATAATGCGGATCCACCAGCAGAAAAAACGCTGCCCAGTCGAGAATTGCCATTCCCAGAAATTGCAGCCCCAGCAGAAGACAATATTCCTCCGCCTACATTTAGTCCTAAATTAATAAGAGCAGAAGGATTTTGTTTTAGATTACTAAGAATATTTTTTAGTTTTCCGCCAGTCGTTCCACCGCCTGTGGCAGGAAGATTAATATTTGGTTGTAGGTTTGTCCCATTGAATCCATCTTCATAGGCTAACTTTGCTTTTCGTCCAGCATCTCTGGCTACACTAATTGTTTCCTAAAATGCTTGTTTAAGTTTTATAGAAATAGAAGAGCCAGTATCAGAGAATGTCGTCAGTAAGAAAGAAGCCAAAGTTTTAACGCCTTTTATAATGGAAATAATATTGAATAATGAACTAAAATTACCCAGCTTGGTAAATCCTGTAATTACCTGGTTGAGAAAACTCAGGAAAAAACCAATTACTGGGCCATTTAGTATAGACATATAAAATTGTTGGAAACTATTGCTTATTTGATTGAGCTTTGACTCAAGTGAATCCAATGTCTTAGCATACTGCAAAACACTGGCATCCTCTGCATTCATAGCAGACTCTTGAATCTCAGCAAAACGATCATAGTTCTCCATGAGCGCGAGAAATCTCGACTGCTGGCGGTTGCCGGCAATTATAGTGCCTAAATATCTCTTTGTTGCGCTATCCAAACTGGACCAACGTTCGCCTAACTCAATAATTACTTGGTCCAAATCCCTAAATTGTCCTTGGCTGTCGCGTAGAGCAACACCGACGGATTTTAGGGCTGTTTCTACTTTACTTGCGTCGAGGAACTCTCCATTTTCATCCTGGGAAAGTCCGCTCTTCATCTCAGACATACGGCTTATGATCGACTTCATCGCGCTACCAATGTTCGTTGCTGATTCACGGGTAGCCTCTTAGTCAATACCGTAGCTTTCGCTATATTTATTTCGGCTTAGACTATACAATCAACTTTTTCAAGTTGCTCCTTGGTAGTCGTTGAGGGCTTCAAATCTTATTTGCTATCCCTGCGGATTGTCCAATCCAATAATCTTTTTACCATACCTTTGGAATTACCCATTGCCACTTTCGTTTGGTAATTATTGGCTCTAAGGAGTTTCCCGCATATTCGGAGTTCAATGTGGGCTCACGCCGCACAAGGGGCAGAGTAGTTTACCATCGTCGCGATCATTGCCGTAGTATTTTCGAAGCTCATTCCCACAGATGCCGCAGAAGATGCGGTCTTACTCATTGCGGTAGCGAGTTCTTGAGTATCACTGGCTGATATGGCTGCAACTTCACTATATACGTCAGTGATGTATTGTGCTTCAGACATTTCTAATTTGAAACCACGAATCATTTATACTTCTGCTTTCACAAAAGATTAGACTATATCATTGCGGCGGCCCGCCGCATCATTTGCTTCGCCCGCAAGGGCTACTTGGTTTCCCAATAGTCGTTGAACGATTTATTTCGCTGCTGGTTGCCCACACGGTTTCCCAGCAATTCAAATGGTTTTATGTGGCCTATCGTGGTAATTAAGCCACAGTCATAGCATCGGCTGCTTCAGCATAATTCATACCGGCGATCCGGGCCATTTTGAGGGTTTCTGTCGTGAGTTCCATTACGTCAGCTGCTCCCAACCCCTACTGGAAGAAAAGCTAACTGACCTCATATACGCCCTATGTAGTTACACCATACTATTGAGCAATACTCATATATTCATTGATTTTGCCCCACAGATCGGATACATTCATATCCGTAACTACGGCGATATTCGTCATAGCCTTATCAAGGTTTTGGATGTCCTGATAAGCATTGCGAATGCCATTTCTGACGATATTTATAATTTGTGAGAAGCCCATCCATTGCTTGAGAGACATCTACAAGCGATTTTGGAATTGCTCCGTCTCTTGTTGTGCCAAAGCGGCCGCATCTTTTTGTGCTTGCTCCGCGGCAATTCTGTCTTTTTCTGCTTGAGCAGTAGATAAAACTTTGGTATTGATGCCGCGAGCCTGCGTGCCATAGTCTGTGCCACCAGGAGTATACTTCCCACGAAGTTGCTGTTCAAGCTCATCTACTCGCTGCATAGCCGCGTTTAGCGCAGTCTATAGCTCATCTACTTTGGTTTGAAGATTAGCTTGAGTAGCTTGAAGTTGCTGGACAATAGTTTTTTGTGCTTTTAAGTCTCCATTTGCTATCCCCGCCGCATTTTGAGCCGAAGCTACTGCGGCCGCCTTTGCGGCTACGTCCGCTTGTGCAGCCTGCTATTCTTTATGTAGTTGAGAAACAGGATCTTTTCCTTTACCCCAAAACTTCTACAAAGCACTTTCCATTTGTGCCGAATAAGACTCAATAGGGTTATCCCGAAGAGCTTTTTCAATCGCTTCTTTGATAAGTTTTACACGATCAGCAGTATTTGTCTGAATTTGAGAAATGGCTGTATCATCCAATCCCAGCACTTTCAAATAATAACCAACAATATCTGCGCCGCCCGCTTTGAACCTATTAGTATATTCGCCTTCTTTATTTTTCTGAAAGGCTTCCGCGACTGTGCGATTGAAAACATCAGAAACCTTGTCTCCAATTGCGCCCTTCGCTTTTACTGTATCAGACAAAGCAGAAAGCATTTTGATTCTCGCAGTAGCAGAGTTTGCACGAGAACTCAAAATTTCATTTACTGCTTTTGTGCGAACTTCTTTTTCACTCTTACCATTTAGATCTGAAAGTTTTGTTTGGGAGGCCGCCAATTCTGCATTTGCTTTTTTGACAGCATCTGCTGCTTCCTTGGCTTTAGCCTTCAAATCGTTATACTTGTCCGCGGCTTGTCCAATAGCATCTGTTAGCGTAGCACTATCTTTGATGCCTGCCTTGTTTAGCTTGTTTTTGTCATCTCCAGAAAACAGCTAACCAATTGTGGCACTACCGCTTTTGGCATCGTTGATAGCCTTTACATACTTATCAACTTCTTTTTGCGCGCGTTTCCAAGAATCAAGTTCCGTTGGCGTAAGAGCCAAAGCTGTTACATCAATACTCGCAAAATCCGTCTGAATCTTCGTCAGGGTAGTTTCCAGTTGACTTGTCAAAGAATTGACCTTATTCAAGTCTTTAATATTCATAAACTCCCCAGACGTTAGATTCTCTAACTACAGTTGTTTATACTGGGCATTACGCAAGGCGGTCTGCATTCTTTTGCCGACTGCTGAATTCACATCGACATTTTTCAGAGCCTATTGAATATTTCTGGTTATTGCCGCATATTCGTTGGCTGCTGTTTTGAATACAATAGGTATTGTAATTTCTTGCACCTTTCTGTCCGCCATTCTCCTTTACCTCCTTTTATCTCAAATTTCTTCGTCTATATAGGTAATCCTACACACTTCCTCCCTTGCGTCTGAAACGTTTTCTGGCATAGCGACTACATTGAAAGTAGAAACCATAGGATCTGCCCGTTCACCCATCCGTAGGTTGATATTACTTAGAATAGTGATTTTAGGCATTGTAATTACACCTGTGCGAATCAAGCCTTCATTTTCATCTTTTAGCTAAAAAGTTGCTTCAAGACGATATGTAGAAGAAAAGCGTTCTCTGGACATAGAATAGGAAACAGATTCCTTTCTATATATAAAGTAGTAGTCGCACAAGATTACTTCACCAGAATGGGCGGCCCCACAAGAAATTTTTGTCGCGGCCTGGCCAGTTGCGGTCGTATAGTCAGACACAATGGGGTGAAGTTTCTTTTGGATATTATTGAAGTCATATTGATAAACAAAAAACTTAGTATTGGGAGCAATTTGATAGGTAAGATATGCGTCTCCACTATCGTCTAAAAGAATTTTTTCTACGTGCGGGACAAGCAATCCTTCATTTTTTGTAATTACTTTAGCTTCCAAAAGGAAATTCAAACTCACAGGGTTTATTGTGCCATTGGAGAAAGTAAATACAGTGTCGCCGCGGTCTTCCCATACTACGCGCGCTTCATTATGCAATCCACCACGGGCCGCGATAATACCGCTGCGCTCACTTAGAACGGCAATCTGTAGATTTTCAAAGTAAATTATAGGTTCTCCTTTTTCTACTATCTTTGACCCTAAGTCGGTGTTTTGACGGGCCTTGATAGTGACGTGTTCAAGGGTTTTTACACCAAGCTCTTGAATAGTCATCTCCTTTACCTCCAAATAAAAAAAGAGGGGCGAGATTTCTCTCGCCCCATTAGCCCATAGAATATGGGTTGAGTTGTTATCAATAACGAGTTAGTGACATCATTTTTCCGTCACTGTCACGCAACACGCTCAGGGTCATGCTGAAAGTGCTGGGGTCTCCCTCCGGAGATACCTCAATTTTCATTGAGTGTCGGACTATATCTTTGTGCTTTGCACATCGCGCACTTCATTATTATCATTACTCGATTGCTCGATAGTCTCTGAACTTTCTATTGCTCAGCTGCTGATTACCATTTCAGGTTTCCAGCAATTCACGCGATTTTAGCAGACCAAGGGAATTTAGCCTGCATGGTTAGGGTGACTTCGCTCATTAGCTTAGCCTTATTGATTACAAACTGGAAGGCGTAGTCATGACCGTCCTTTTCAAAGCGGATCAGAGCATCGCCGACTACACGGTATGTTCCGGGATACTTATTAGGAGAAATCACGAGGGTCTTAGCATCATAGGCTTCGTTGCCCTCGGTGGCCTTCTCTTCCCAGAAGAAACGCACGCGGTTTTCAACATTAGGTTCCAGAGCGGCCTTGGCGAAGGTATCTTGCTGACCGCGCTTACCATTGGTCAAGTTGATCCAACGGAATTCGGTGGGTTTATTGGCTTCCAGGGGGAAGGCATTGACACCAGATTCGGTCTTGTCAGACTTGCCCGCCGCGGTAACAGGGAACTCCACATCCTGGTCCTGCACGTCCTTGGCGAAGGTGTATTCGGCATTCTTGTAAATCGTTACGTTGCTGTCGGTGTCGGAGCCGTTCTTCATTTCGGCGCCTAGCAGAATGCGCATTTCTTCCCAAGAAATAACGGCATCTTCCAGATTTAGGTTGATATCCTTACCATAATCCCAAGTAATTACATAATTGTTAATATAGTTCGCAAAACTATATCCATAGAGCTATATATTACTATATAGATAAGACTATATCTTTTACCACATTATTGTGGTAAGTCTTCACTTCGAGCGGCTCCCGCTTCCGCTCCACTCTCTTCCGAGATAGTCGTTGAACCTTTCGTAAAATACGACTTGGCTGCTGATTGTCTTATTGACGGGATTATATCAATAAGAGTTTCCAGCAATTAAAAGACTTTTTCAGATAGCTTTCACTATCAGGAAACTATTACTAATTTCGAGTTGCCCCACATATTTTTTACTATATGTTTTTTCTATATGAATCATTACTTCATATACGTCTTTCGACTGCTTACACTTTCATGTAAGATAAGACTATATCTTAGTATCTTTGGCTCGAAGACACTATTCCCATTTCAAATCTATTTAGATTTACTCCATAACGGATAGTCGTTGAACTTTAGTTTTAGCTGCTGATTGTCTTTATAAAAAGATGTCCCAGCAATTAGGGAATTTTTTAGGCGGCTGAGGCTGTTTACCGCCCTGAGCTGACACATTTTGAGCAGTCGTTTCCACTGTGGAAACTTTTAGAGTGTCAAGGTAAAGAACGATATCGCCAGCCTTGATGTTGCCTTCGTCGCTTAAGGCTTGGAAATAAACGTTTGCAACTTCCTTGATGCCGAATCGTTCAAAAATGTTATTCTGAGCCATAAATTTTTAGCCTCCTCAATTGAAAGACATGTTCTTTATCCAGTGGGATAATTTGTCTTTATCAATCTTTGCTCCGGCCATGGCGGCCCGAGTATTTATATCAAACTCTTCACGCCAATTCATTCTTTTGAGCTGGTCTTGAAAAGCATAATAAGTGAGACTCCATACTGTTTGGTTATTTACTGCGCCGTTGCTACCCGCAAGTAAAGAAGCAATCAAATCAGAGAATCCTAATTTGTTATCCCCATCTTTTTTGCTTTTTGACTTTGCTTTCGCACGGTCTTTGCGGCCCTTTATCAATTTCATCTTCAGCTCCCTAACCTTGGGAGAATCTGTGTCGAGCAACTCAATAACTTCTTCATCTCGATCAACCAGCGCACAACTGGCGCGGATAAGAAACTAAAAGCCCTCAAACATATCTTCTGTGATGACCCTCTTTTCAGATGGGTCTCCGACTACAATTGACAGATTAGGGATAGTAATAATTGTTGGCTATTCATGAGTGAAGAATTCAAATCCTTCTTTGATTAGCTGTGATTGTTCGCCATCCAATTGAGCAAGAAAACAAAGATACTAAAAATCAGACAATTCTTTCATTGCTTGACCCAATTCATCATTGTCCTCAACTGGCGGCTTTTCAATCAACATCAAAGAAAGATACCTATAGAATTTTTCCAGACCTGCTGTGGCTATTTCTCCCAACGTAGGAGAATAGACAAGGCAAATGTCCTTGAAGAAAAGCGGGTCTCCATGCATAAGCCGCAAAATATCGCCATCAGTTAAATTCATTGATAGAGTAAAGCATACTATATCCACCAAGATGCGGCGAAAGAGTAAGAGCGCTGGAAGATACAAACTGTAAATTACCAATACCACTCATTTTCGCCTGATTGAACATAGTATCAATTTCCTGCATAATAAGGTAAGGCCGCAAATTACTATTGTCCACTATCCATTCATTATATGGGCAAGCAATATCAAAACGCACGGTAGAAATTTTGAAATCCGGGTTATTAGTATTTACAATGAACCTATCAAAAACTACCATTACATAAGCAGTTTCTTTCCCATCTTTTTCAGGAATTTTAGGAGTAATACAAATAGAATTGTTTATTAGCTCCAAACCATCTACATCGGGTAATTCCTTACTAAAAGGGTCTTCATTTTGATACTTCAATAACCGACATAATCGTTGATTAGTAATCAACTTATTCAAAATCCTGAACAAATTTTCTCCCATGACTGCGAATCTTCGTTGTGTGGCTTGCTGTTCCATCTTACTTCACCTGCCATAGAGAGATAATGCTGATTTCTTTTTCATACCGTTCGCCATTGTAAATAACATACACAGTTATGGTTCCTGTTTTGTTAAGATCGTTTGCGTGAATTACGCAAGTATTGTGTTCAGACTTAGTAATTTTTGCTAATTTTGTAGGTTCCAGTTCAAACTGGACATCAGGATTTTCTGCCTTACTGTTGGCCCGCACAAACGAATATGTTCCATCATAAGTGACCCTCAAAGAGTCATCACCTATAATAGAGAACAATTCTTTCGCGGCCGAACCAACATAGATGGTCTGTAGTGCTTCTGCCACATCCTTATATTTTATCAGTATGCTGGTTTCACCAGATTCCATCTCAACAATAACGTCTTCGCCGTCTTGCCGCAAACCTGGGCCGAGAACATAACTGATCTCTTTTTCTATATCGGCTTGCACTTCACCATTCTTAGTAATTGAAAATACGGGATGAATTGTATCTCCTTTGGCCGCATAAGCAACCGGAGAGAGTTCAATTTTCCACTTGTTGAGTTTATCAACATTAGCAATATCTTGTTCCAAATCATCACGCAATTCGTTGTATTTTCCTTCTGTGAAGGACATAAAAATAATTTCTGGGACGGAAACAACGTCGTAATCTACAAGATACCAGTTTTCATCACCCACAATAATTTCTGTTCCTTTCGGAATATATTGCTTAGGCATAATAATACGGATATGCTTGTTAGGCTGCGGCGTAATAAGTGAGTTCCACATAAATAGACTATATCTTCACCCGGCTGACCGGGGACTTTCACTTCAATTTCTCTACTCCTTACGGATAGTCGTTGAACCTTCCCTTGCGGGCATGGCTGCTGATTACCTGTCGGCTTCCAGCAATTCAATAGTTTTGTCAGGGTTATTACTAACCGAGGGACCTGAAACTCAAGTCCTGAAATTATCCTATATTTTTGAGTCTTTCGACCCTAAAATATAAGCCCAAGATTTATGTAAATCTCCTTTGTCAACCCACTTGATTTCGTAATTACATTTTACCATATAATACTTATTGTAAGGCTGATAAGAAGAAATATTATCCCTCCACACAAGCCAGGGCGCGGAATCCCAATAAATCAATTCTCCAACTGCTAATTTATCTTCCAACCGCGTAAGTAAAACCTGAGAAACTCTGTTCTCATCTTGCTTGTCTGTAAGCACGATTCCTTGGAAGCAACTGTCATGCTTACCAACTCGGTGAAGGGTTTGGGTTTGAGCATTATATTTCAAATTCCGTTCAAATTCCAGGATTCCTATTCTCTTGGCACGCTCTTGAGGCGTTCTTCCCAAATGATTGATACGACGTTGATACGTCTACCAGTATTCACTCATTGTGGCTCAACTCCCCTACTAAGTTGATACACTCAAATACTGTTTTTCTAAAATATTCATAATTCAAAAATCGGAGGGAAGATAATTTGCCAATAAGGGGCCAAAAGTTTATTGTCCTATCTAATTCGGAGCTTCCCATGAGTTCGATGATGATGGTATCAAGGAATTTCTCCCAAGATCCTTCTTTTTCCTTCTCACACAATAAGCCGTAGATGCGACCTTTTAGCTTATTGTAATAACCTTCTGTCATTTGCCCGCTAAGCGTCCAAATATAGAATTAGGCTTATAGTGCTCAGAGCGGCCATACCGATCAATCATATACCGGCAATCGTCATTCACTCTTTGCGCGGTCGCATTCAATTTTTGAAGGAAGTTTGCCATCGAATAGTCAGACGTTGAATACATCTGCCGCAGGTTTTCCCACGTAGCGACACAACGTTCCACCCATTGAAGTTTCATTAGATTTGCTAGAACTTGAACTTCATCATTGGTTAGATCATTTGTAAATTGAACATCATCATGGTCAAGCGGGATGCGAGAATATCTGAATTGAAAAATTGCTTGGTCGAGAATTTGTCGCCAGTCTTTTTCAACCTCATCCCAATACTCATTCATCATCCAATCATCTGCTTCGACTTTAGCGAGAAAAGCATCGTAGACTACGGAAAGAGGGGTAGCCATAGGCCCGCACCTCCTTAGCGTTGAAGAGCAAGAGCATGTAGTACATCCACACCACAGTGATGCTTGATTAGGCTTACGCGAGTAGCATCCGCGATACTGAGGAACATTGCGCGGTCTACAATCTTTTGTTTGAGAGCGGGAGTGGCGCTCATAAGAACCTTAGCAAGAGCCTGCGCGGACTGCTCCGTGAGAAGCTTATCCACATCAATCTCTTCCTCGTCGTTCTTAGAATTAGTAATCTCAGCAATTTGCTGCTTGACTTCTTCATCATCAGAAACAACCTTTAGGAAGCCATCCTTCATTAGAGACTTACAACCAGGATCGCAACTAAATTCCTCGTAAACATCCTCCGCGAGACTAACCCGCTGGCCGGGTTCGAGGTCCCGCACGTAGCGGACTTGTCGAAGGTTCAGCTCAATATTGAATGAGCTAACATTCTTTACGTAAACTTTCTTTTCCATTTTTCTTACTCCTTTTACTCAAGTCAAATCAAAGGGAAGGCCGCTTTCGCGGCCCTCCCGTTATATGTTAGGGTTCGATATTCAGGCTACTGTTATCCCAGCCGCCATCGGGAATACCGGCATTGTAGTAGATGCCCCAGAAATTGGGCTCGGCTACCATACCAACACCGATCTTCTTGTACATCTGGACTTCCATAGACCAGTCGCGGTTCTCAACTTCCTTGAAGTGAGTGTCGCCAATCAGACCAACCTTTACCAGCTTTTCCTTACCAGCGGGCAGGACATAAGCGAAACGAGGATTGAACACCAGCTTGGTGTTCTCTTCGTCTACGAAGGAGTTAGGAATTACAACCACGGGAGCACCAGCAAACTTGCCAATGTAGCCAGTGTTGCGGAACTCTTCGATATCAGAGTCAGACATCTTTACGGTGCTACCATAGGTAATGCCGTTAGCCATCTTAGCAGCAAACTGAGGGCCGCAATAGATGACGGGAGCGCCATAAGCGCTTACAGTCTGAATCATATCAGCCATCTTGTCGGGGTCGAAGGCAGTTACGGCTACCTTGTTTGCGGCGGGACGGCCAGAATCGTTCCAAGAAGAAATCAGGCAAGCCTGAATGTCTTCAAAGATGCGGTCCATCAGACCTTCAATCAGGATATCATAGATATCCATGATATCTTCGGTGCCATCCAGATAACGCTCGAAGTCAACGATACCAGCGCCGGCATACACATAAGGCTTCAGTTCAAAAGTCTCAGCGTCCAGGCGGAAAGTCTCATAAACGCCAGCCGCGGTAGCGCGAGTGACGTAGCTCTTGCCGCGACGGCGGCCCAGCTGCTTCTTATAAATAACACGCTCATTGTTGCCATACTGGCGAACTTCGGCGAACATACCGATCAGTTCCTGAACGCGGCGGGGTAGCTCTTCCTGAGCGATCTCTTCCAGAATCTCGAATACTTCGGGACCATTGCGGCGGCGCAGGGCGGGAGTGCCCATGGTGCGGGCCAGTTCATCGCGCAGAGCAGAGCGATAATCTACATGCTCATTAGCAAATTCGGCAGGAATATTCTTGCCGCGAGCACAATCAAATAGTTGTTTCAAAGTCATTTCCATGTTATTGCCCTCCAATTACACACGAACAACCTGATACTTGATGGCCTTTTCGCCGTTAGGCATCGTGGTGTATTTGATAACCTGGGCATAAGCACCAGACACAGGAATAGAAGCAGTCAGCTTAGGACGGCCATTACCTACAACAGGAACCACATACAGAGGAGTTTCATTCAGCTTCTTCATAGCGGCCTCAACAGCCTCTACATTGCCGAAATCGCCCATATCAAAACAGTTGGAAGTGAAAGTATCGCCCAGGTCGATAATACCGACACGAGGATAATCACCGGCAACGTCGTGATGTAGATTCAGGCCATACTCATAGCGGCCCCATTCCTTTTCGGTGGTATACACGATACCAACCATTTCGCCCTCTTCCTTTAGAGTGCGAATTTCACCATTGGCCTTATTGGCACAAACCCACATACCATTTTCGCAGGGGTTCTCTTCAGTGAACTCAGCCGCCAGAGGAGTCTGAGACACGACATTGCCCTGAGCCAGATAACGGGCACGATTCATTTCAAGTGCCGCATACTTCTTTACAGGAAACTTAGCCATAACTAATTACCTCACTTTACATACTTTTTCAGGTATTTTACCAGAGCAGATTCTTCCTCTTGTTGAGGCTGAGGAATGCGAATCTCTTCGCCCTGATTCTTAGCCATAGAGAATTGAGTGTATTCCAGAGCCAGACTGGTGTTCAGAGCATCAACGCTCAGTTCATCCTTACGTTCCAGAATACCAGCGATGTTTTCCGCAGGCAGGCACTTGCTAAACTTCTCAATAATGCGAGTTTTTTCCGCATTTTCGTATTCCGTAATGGTTGCGGCCTGTTCAGCAATTGTGGTATCACGTTCGCTAATCTTGGCCTCATATTCGGAAGTAGCAGTAGTTTTTTCTTGCTGTAGTGCTTCATAGGTAGCCTTCAACTCTTCCAGAGACGCTTGAAGTTGCTCCTTTTCAGCATTGAGAGCGTCAAACTTATTTTGAAGCTCCGCAAGCTCGTCCACCTTAGATTGTAGAGATTCACCAGAAGAAGTCTTGAATGCTTCAAACTCTGCGCGGAGGTCATCTAAACCTTGCGTGAGCTCATCATAATCAAACTCGCTCTCGCAATTCAGAGCAAGCTCGCCTTCTTCGGAAATAGTGTAGCTATACTTCTTGATTCGCTTCTTTCCGCCGCAGGCGTAGGTTAGAATCTCGGTGTCATTCATGGAGAAAGGCACTTCATTGATAACCCAAGAATTTTCTTCTGTGAAGTCGGGATTCAGAGAATTGAAAACATCAGTAAAATGCTCATTCTCTACGCCATTTACTTTTACATTCATAGCGTTCTGACCTCCACTGTGTTCTTTCACTTTATCTTGTAAATCCATTAGCAATTTGGAGAATTGCTCAAATTTGAGAGCACCGTCTTTTTCAAAGAAGGTAGAGCCGGAGAAGCATGGCTCAACGCCGTCTCCCAGTGCGCACAGGGCGTGTAGGCGGGCCTTCGTATATACGAAATACTCACCGTCATTCTCGCCCATATACGTCCATTCGCCCGCAAGATACTCCGGGTCGGGATTTAGCTCCATACTCTACTTTTTACCAACAATAGAGTTGGCTTCCTTCAAATATTCACTAAAAAGAACGATGTTGAATGTAGCGTATTCGCGTTCTACACCGTCTGCTGGGTCAACTACCTTTTCCCAGCCCGCAAAACTCTCAACATAACCATAAGCACTGGCAAGTTCCGGTCCTGTGTGAGAAGTCCAGTCGCCTTTTTCCTTATCAAAGAAACCAACAACAGGAACCGTTCCTTGCGCGGCCGAAGCAATTAGTTGATCGGCTACTTCGTCAGTGATATAGCTGTAGTTGCGATTGCGGTATTTGACGAATGCGTGGCATTTTGCGCGTGCTACATTTGGAAGGGATTCATTGATAGGTGTTAGTGGAGAGGAAATCGTAATATCAAACGTTAGCGGAATTTTCTTGTCCATCTCTTTTCCTCCCATTAGGTCATTCCATCAATATTTTGTTGCGTGCGGTCTGCGCGTTCAGAAATATCCAAAGCAGGTCGCCCGCCTTCACTATTTATGTCCTCTCCGGGGGTGCTTTCGCCACTTTTTTGCGACAAATTTTTTTGTCCATCGACGCCCGATTGAGTGTATGAAGAAGATAGAGGAACCATAAAATTAGTCATATTCAAAATGTTGTTCTCAAAGTCAGTTTGATGTATGAGATCAAGAGTATCAATACCCAGAGCGGCCGCGACTGCGGTTTTAGGATAACCATATTGCGCAGCCTTGAGGAACATATCCAAATCTTCCTTTTTGAAAATGGAAGAAATTGGAAGAAGACGAATAGTGAAATAAATACCACCTTTCGCCTGCCCGCGTAGATAGGCATTGATCCACACTTCATACTGTTTACTCCACGCATATAGAGAAGCAATATCTTTCTTGATGGAATAGGTTAGTGCGGTAGAACCGCTACCTGAGTTGAAAATTTCCTGAGAAATACCTAACTCATTATAAATATTTTGCGTATATTTGTCCAGACGACTTTGAGAAGATGAAGCTGCTGTGTCAGCATCTTGGACACTTTCCAGCTTCACATCCGCATAGGTTGTCAGAACATCAATACTTTCGCGGTCTGCCATCATGCCGCATACACTATTGTGGAGTTCTTCGGCTTCTGGCAGAGTGAAGAGAAGTTCACCATTAGACTTATCAATCGGCAACTTCTGGATAAGCAACTTATGTAGCTCGTTTTCATCTCTTTCTTCTTCGCGGCCCCGTGCTGCTTGAAGTTCTTCGGCCGCAATAGTAGCAGAGATGAAGGGCGGCAGCATATCATCATTGAAGCAGAAACATATACCCCCATCTACTGGCGGAATCTCAGCCCAGAACGCATCTTTCCCAGCGAGACTGCGATATTTTTGTTGGATATATTTTGGGAAAAGATTTAGAAGTTTCTTACGGTCTGCTTCTGTGGTTGCCACTTGAGTGAAGTATTGTAGATTGATCTCCAGAATTGGCAAATCGTTCTCATCGCGGAAACGGGAACGACACCACTGGCAAGGTAAACGAAATGCTACCATGCGGCCGTCCGACAACTCCTTCATTAGCCCGAAAAACACACCCTCCAGCAGAATAGTGCGGTTGATGCGGGGGAAGAGAGCATCAAGATTCGCTTCTTTCAGTTTCTTTGCCATAGCAAAATACGCTGTTTTCAGCTTCTTAGGAGCGGCCGCAACATTATAGTGTGGAGTTAGTAAATAGGTATAAGAAAGCAGAGAGCTCTTATACTCTATCATGGCCGCATACTCGCCGCAGAAGCGGGCGTAGTAGCGTGAAAGTTCGCGGATTTCCCGCGGGTCTCCTTGCTCAATGATATCCTTTATTTCTTCCTTATCAAAGGACGTAAAAGAAAGGGAGGAAACATTCCTCCCATAACGGTTCTAATAGCTTCTTTCACTATTGGGAAGCCGCACTCTATCCTTTGCTTTGGAAGTGTTTTGAGCAAATTGACGAAATTCTTCAATGTTTCTTGGTTGTTTGCTCATCGTCTTGTCCTCCGTTTATCTGAAGAGGAAGAGAAAAACGCGCAAGTTTTGCCGCCAAACATAGATTTTTTCTTGCGGCGGAATTCTTCATCTTCATAAAACTTTATGCGATATAATCCATATCCCAGGGCAGAAACACGGTCTTTGTTGATGCGTTTGGTGATTTGCTCAACCGCTATCTAACCTTGAACACCGGTCGGCCGCAGTTTTAGATTATTCAGCTCATCTATAAGTCGCGAGGTCATCACATAAGGCAACAAAAATCGCTCTTTTGCCAAAAAATTCATTTTTTGTCCTTTTTTGGTGGCAAGTAATTTTTCTTTCACTATGCGTTCGTTCGCGAGAAGTTGGACGTGTCCATTGTTGATTTGGATAAAGAGATTGGAATAGATCTCGTTGTTCATCGCGGCGTTTGCTTTGATGTTGTAGACAATTGCTTTATCTTTTTCTTCACGGGGGTAGGGATAGGTTTCAGGATCGTTGGAGACGTAAAGAGGCTCCCAATAGCGACCTTTGCGGTCCCATTGGGGAATAACAAGTTGGTCGACCAAGCCGGCACCGATACCGTTGCCATCAACCACTACCTCCCGAGGATGGTAGAAAGAAACCAATTCTTTTATACGGACAGCTTGATCAGGAAGAGAAGTTTTTGTCATATTTTCTGTGTAGACAACTTTTTTCTTCCAGTCATTTTCAGTGGGGATAACTTTGATTACCATTATAGATGAATCATTATTACCAGTACGTGCTACGTCGCAACTGATCTCATAGAAACCTTCCTTGAGAACTTTGCCTTCTCTCTCAGAGTGAAGAAGAGTGCGGCATTTTAGCAACCTATTCAGGTCAAACCAAGAATCTTTGGTCGAACCTGTCCAATTTTACTACTTGTATTCACATACAAGAATAGACCATATCATCTAATGTTTACTGCTTCGTTCTACTTAGAACTACTGCCTCGCGGCATGGTCGTTGAACGATTCACTTACGTGTTTCGCTGCTGATTGTCTTGCGGCGGCCCGCAAGAGTTCCCAGCAATTCAATAAATTTTACATCCACCTGGAAAGTTGATGGATTGGCTTTCACGAGCAAAAGACTCCGCAGAAAAACTTGAAGAAAGTTTCTGGTCTTGAATAGTTTTTTTGTCGAATAAGCCATATTTTAGCGGTAATTCATATCCTGCGCCACATATGAAGTAATCTTCCTAATCTATTACTCCGAGAGTAGTAAGTTCAATCAGACGTTCATATGCGAAAGTATTCTTTGAGCCTGCGCTTGTTCTTTGTGTTCAGATGAGGTCGCTATTCTCATCCCGCTTACGCTGCTGTATATTACTATACATGAACAGACCATATCTTCACCCCGAAGGGGCCTCCAACTTCCAGTCGCTTGACTGTATTCCTTTCGGATGGTCGTTGAATCTTTTTAGGTTGACTGCTGATTGTCTTTTATAAGATTTTCCAGCAATTCAGGAGGTTTTCTGTTATATGTTTCCATATAATGACACAAATATGAAAGTTTATCTTCGAGAGAAAGGCGTTTATATTCTTCATAATAATCTGCGTAGGTTTCATGACGAAGGGCGCTCGCCAATGTATTCATATTAGCGATATTATAGTCTTGGCTAAGTTGCGCTTTCCATCCCAACTTTCCTTTGTATTCCTAATAGATAAAAGCAACAAACACGCACTCTTTTGATAAGGTCCGCCGAGTTCTTCGCCATGTCATTTTGTTCTATTAGGTGAAATTCTTCTTGAAGAGAATCATAAAGTGCTCGCTGTTCTTCTTCAGAAAGAACATCAAACTTTTCTATTTGCCAAGGATTAGAAAGACGATGGCGGATGCGATAAACAGTAGTGTTGGTCGTATTGAACATTTTTGCTACCACACTGCCGCAGATATTTAGTTATTGCGCATATTGCCATAATATCTTCATCAGAAAACTTAGACCAACCTGGTTTATTAGCCTGCCCGCCAGGATTACAATTATAGCCATTTTTATAGGCGTCTTTGATCTCTATCCAATGAATTTCTTTAGCATCAATTTCTTCTTGTTTTTCAAATTCAAACGTCTCAAGGATAGAAAACTCAAAATTTGCTTCGCCGTATTCATTGAAGGCGTGTTGTAAATGAGTATTGTCGTGTCGCTGGCAACGTAAATCAGAGAAATGCCGCCGCTTGCGTGCTTCTGGACGAACAGTTTGCCCAATATAGCATTTATTATTGATCATATTACGAATCTAATAAATATATCCTGTCAATCGATATTCACCTCCTTTTTAGTAATGTGAAGAATAAACTTTCATTAGTTTATGTAAACTTGCTATGCGTGCGGCTCAGTAGGATTGACTCCGCCGCCTGAGTGTTGGCGGGGAATGTTCATCATAGGAATAATAACGTCTGCCAATGTTTTACCATCAATCAAGGCTGTTTCTTCGATTAGACCGCCCGATGCGCGTTGACCGCGGCTCGAAGCACTCAAGGTTAGGATTTGGAAGGTTGAACCATTTTTGAAAATTAGTTCGATGTAATCATTGGACATATTGTCAGAAAGCACTTCTGCTTTGAGAAGAGGCCAATAAGTCCATATTTCTTCCAACTTTTGTTTGGTGATACTTAGCGAGGCTTTCTTGAACTAAGATACAACGAAACGCTTAGACCGCGGCAGGAAGATACACGCCAAATACTATGAGATAATTGCGAGGAAAGATTTAGAAGTAGCACGAGTGAATGTGCCATAGAAGTACCTGAAACGCATCATTGCGCGGAGTAGTATGCGTTGATAATAATAGAAGCGAATTGGACAATTGACACTGCGGATTGTATCCAAAACATTGATACCTATACTTTCATATAGGATTAGACTATATCATCTAAGTTTTTCATTTCGAGTTTATTCTCTACTCCATTACTGGATAGTCGTTGAGCCAGTGTGTTTGGTTGCTGATCACCCATTGTTGCGAGATTTAGATTTTCATCGTATCTCATCCATTTATTGTGGCTTTAGGGCTTCCCAGCAGTTAGAAAAATTTTCATAGCTTTTACCGCTATGCTGCTTTTAGTTTACAGATCAGGATACAACATAAAATATCGAGAATAATCTTGGAAGAGTTGTTCGTGCTCTTCCAAGTATTTCTCAGTCAGTACCACACCTTTACTAATAGGAACACCATCGCGCATTGCTCCCTGTTGCGGCGTGGCAAAATTTAGTTCAGACAATCATCATCACCACCCATTTCAGCATCGAGTTCTTCATCTCCCTCATACTCAATGGTAGACATGACTTCAATTTCATCTGTCGGATCAACAGAAGATTGTTGTGGTTCATCTTCGGTTTCTTCAAGACGATTTGCGAGTTCAAGTTGTTTGCGGCGGGACTCCACTTGATCAGATAGGTTGCTTTCACCTTGGACCAGCCGCACAAGATACTGTTGGATTTGCTTGATAGTGAAGTCAACACTATCTTGCGGCTCGACATGCCAATCTGGCTTCCAGCCTCTACGTTCCAACCATTGGTAGAGCTCACCTACTGAATCGAAATCCGAGATATTTTTTGCGTTTTTTGCTTCAAAACCCTCGGCTTTCATAATATTATGGTACATGGCTAGCTCATCTTTGGCAGGCAAGCCCTACCGTATCTTCTTGGTTGCCAGCAGGCCCACTTCCACCAATCTCTTAGCATCATCTTTCTGTGTAGCCGACGTAATATTCTGTGTAGAAATCAAATCATTGTAAAAATTTTCCAGATACTTATAATCTTCCACAGTGCGTTCTACGTCCGCAGGCCACTTCAGCCGCATTTCTCTCAGCCATGCCTGATTGATATCTGGAATCTTCTCATCCATCACACCAAGCTCCATAGCCTCTTTCCACTTATCGTTGGTTTCTTTCCAGTCCAGCGTTTGGTATTGCGGCCGGTCCTTCATTAGTTGCTTATAGAGGTGGAGGGCTTGGGACTTTGCGTTCCTATAGCATTTTGTCCATTGAGGAACCAAAAAAGGCCAGTCTAACCAAGCCATCAACTTATCGACGGCCCGCAAATCATCGGGTGGGACCATTTCTTCCAAACAATTCGTACAATAAATGGTGTAGCCGCCTGGGTGGAAAGGAGAAGAAGTCTGGAGGAATTCTTCTATGGGTTTGCTTTGGCGGCATTTCGCACAGACACGTTCCATTACAAGCCCTCCTTTTGACAATCGCGGCAGGTCCGTTTGAAACCAAGCGCGGAATTGTGGGATCTTGAGAAGAAGATTGGGTGCTTCGGGAGGGTTCGATGGCATTTCGCGCACACGATTGTTTCTATTTGATGATGGGCCGCAAGATCAAGAAGACGTTGAACGCGGGCCGCTGTAGCGATTTTGCGCGGAATAGAACGGGTTTGGCGATGTTGGATTTGAGCAACGGTGAGGTTGATACCTTCGTCGGCGAGAGTACGTTGGATCAGAAAAACAGGTGTGTGAAGCACATAGTGGTGGAGGAGGAACGTATCCAAATCGTCCAGGTGTGCCAGCTCTACATAGCGCTCTACGTCCCACAATAGTATACGGGTGGCGGCCCGCAGCTTTTCATAATTCTTCATCAGCAATTGCACATACCATTGTAGTAATGCCTTTATGTGGTTTGGATTCTCATAGTCGATGACGTTGTTGCTCACCGTCCAAAAAACTGTGCCATCGGGGCGGGCTGGCGCATCGGAAAGGGAAGGCTGTGGGTAATCGCGCGGGTGGGGGTTGCGTTTTCTCTCACACCATTCCTCGATAGGCAACCAGTAGCCTGTTGGACAATCGAAGACGTGATCGCAATTGGCAAGGGTGGAGGATACGCCGTGATTGCCAATGGTAGGGCGGAAGAGGTCGCGAAGAGCGTATTGTTCTCGTTGTAGTTCCACCAGTAGTTTGCGGGCCTGGTAGGTTGCTAGGGAGGTAGGTTTGTGAATAACGGAAACGCCACCCCCCACACGGCCAGCCCAACTGTCGAGGCGAGCTTTGAGGCGGTCAATGGAATCCCAGAGGTCGAAGAATTGGGGTATGGGATTGCCATCGAGGTCCGCGGCGTCGCCAAGATCGAGTAGGTTTCCTTCTTCGTCGTAGGTTGGGCGACGGATGGGAGTGCGTTTGGGGCTTGTGTAGACGGGTTCATTGTCGGAAGACAGGAGACCAGTTTTTGCGTGGGTGGGGTCTTCTATGTAGCCCTCTACAGAAAAAGCTTCTTTTCGACTGCAGCGTTTCGCGCGGGCGGGGTCTTGTATTTCTTTGCGGTCAGCGGGTGTAGAGAATGTGTGGCGATCGTGGCCGCGAACGATGTAATCGCCCATTTTTTCCAGTTCTGTTTCGCTGGGAACATATTCCAAGGAGTCGAGAATTGCCTATACGCAAATGACACGCTCATCGGCGTAGTCGAGCGATAGGTCAAGTGTATATGGACGCAAATTTTATCACCTCTTTTATATAAAGGATAACACAAAATTTGGAAAAAGTCAAATTTCGAGGCCCGTTTACGGGCCGAAGAAGGCGTGCGTAAGCACGCCATAGGCGAGCATTATCAAGGGAATACAAAATAGAACAAAAAAATGAGATTTGGCGGAGAATTACCAGGCCCGGGCTTTTCGGCAAGTTAGAGATCTCAAACTCCCCGAATCGGTAGCCCGGTATCGATATAATTGTATCGATATGATTTTATCGATATGGGTCTATCGATATCGCTGTATCGATAGGCTGTTATCGATAGGCTGTTATCGAATATGTGTTCGCTTATATGGCGGTGGCGTGTGCCTATTTATGCGCGTATGTTTGTTTGTGCAATTTATATAAAACAGCCCACGATTTTTGTGCAAATTGCCAAACCTAAGAAAAATCGCTATTTTTGCCTATAACGGCAACAAAAGCTATTGACGATTGCCGCATGTGTTTGATATAATACAAGCGTCCCGAGGGGGTAGAAGAAAAAGGGGTGAAAAACAGACGGGACGCGCGCTGGATGAATATCCACATGAACCTTCTCAAATGAATAAAAAATCGCTATCCCTGCCATATATGCCATTTATGGAATTGTAGGGATACAATAAACATGTGGCACGTTGTTGCAATGGCAACACATTATCGACTTAAAAAGGGGAGTTGTAAAACATGGAATTTACTTTTATAACCGAAAAACAGCTGGATGGTTTACGGGTCGCGTGCCGCTTGTATGGTAATGATCATATCACTATGCGTAAAGCGGTTAAGGATTTAGGTATCACACCGGATACCTATTTCCATGTGCCCGATTTTGATATAGGCCAAAAGGCGTATATCCTAACGATTGATCCCAAAAATAAGGCAATCGGTGGATATATGCAAGAAGGCGGCAATCGTCGAATCAGATTCGAGCAAATTAACCGCCCTATGGCATGGCGCGATTTCGGTTGCAGACCAGCTGGTAAAAAGGACAACAGCGTGCGCGGTATTGATATAGAAGATAAAAGCGGCGCGGGCAATTGGTTATATACCAATAAAAGCACGCTTGCAGAAGCGCTGGAAGAGTACCGACAGCGTAAAGAATGGATACGTTGGCAAATTCCAGAGTATGATATCTGCTATATTTGCCCGTGGTCGGTGCTACTGGATATCCTTGCAGAGTATAATCCCAAAAAGGGCGTTTATACGTTCTTTAATACTCACGTCTATAAAGACGCTACAAGCGGCAAGAACGTGTTCCACCTGCAAGAGGTAAAAACCAGCAAGAAAAAGTTGGCATGGCTTGCGGCGCATAGCATCGATATGCTGAACATGGAAGATTGACAAAAAGCAGGTAGGGCGCAAGCCCTACCTGCATAGAAGGGGTGCAAAAAAATGACGAAAAAACAGTATGAGCAACTCAAGCAGGCCGCGCGGCGCGATGCAATCGATAATCAAATTGGCATAGGGTCCGCCCGTGAAGGTGACTATGTCGTGTTTTATTCCGCACATAGCGGATACTATGCAAGCAACAACCCGATCATCAGCAGGCGCAGTGATTTTTATGGGTATGTTCGTTCATGTCGTATCTTGGCGCAGCTTAATCCCAGCACGTCGGCCAAAGAGCTTGCCGACTGCAAGGCGTTTTTGGAGGAATATAAAAAATGATGGGCTTCATCATCACGGCGGCGGTGTTCATCACCGCCGCCTGCGCCGTTCTCAATCATCGGTTCAATGCGGAGTGCGAGCGGGATAACGCTATGCGTGCCTATTGGCGTGCCAAACAGCGCTATTATAGCAATAAGCAGGGTAGGGCGTAAAGCCCTACCTTTTTTTATTGCCTGTTATCGATAATGCGTTATCGATACGCGGTTATCTATTCGTGGAGACGATCTGGTACCAGATCATACATTGCCGATCTGGTCAATTGCCGTTTATGGTTGTTAGGTGGCGACAACCTAACAAAAAGGCTTGACATAACAGCCATAAACGGCTATAATAGGGGTACGGTTATGGGGCAGGCTACCCTATGACCATCGCATACCAGATCATACATTGACGATCTGGTACCAGATCACACATTATCTGCTGGTACTGGAACACGCCCGTATCCGCGTGCGCCCGCGTGCGCCCGCACGCTACACACCCGTATGCACGCATACGCGCGGGGCGAGCTGGAAGCTGCGACCGCCGTGGCGAGCTGGACGCGAGCTGGAAATTTGACACCAGCTGGAAAATGTGCTATAATAAAGCTGTAATAAAAGAGAGGAGCTGCTACAATGACCCGTCAAGACTTGATTGAACATGCCGCCTACATTATCACGGAAGCGCCCGAATTGAAGGATGCCCGTGAAGCACTGTATAAATTCTATAGAGAACATTATAGTCTCTATTATGCAGGATCCCCAATTTCAACTTTAGTTATCTCATGTGTTCAACGATACTATTGGTATATTGATATACATGTATCCAGGGATGATATTGAGTTTCATCTTTGGGGTGATGAAGAATTATTCCGACTCAATGAAATGCTATTTGAATCTTACGCACAAAACAAATAAGAGAAACCTTTCGGGAATACCTAATTCCCGAAATATCACGTCTTAGGTGGCAACCACCTAATATTTTCTCTTGACATATTTCATTTTCTATGCTAAAATAATCCCGTAATCAAAGTAAAGGAGTTGACTTTCATGAATTTCAACAATCATCAGGAACTAATCGATGACATCCGCGAATGGGCAACCAATGACGAAATTTCTTACCGCAATTGGATTCGACCCACAATTTTACTTTCGGCAGGACAGGATCGCAGCTATTACGACAGAATGGACGAATGGCAGAAAACCGTCCCTGTTATCGCGGCACGCTATTTTTCTTGTATGGGCCTGCCTATGAGTATCAATCAAGTTGAATTGGTTCTCACCGATGAAGATGTGGAAGATTTGGCTAATGGTTTGTATGATGACTATGAAGAAGAATTTGAAGAAACACGCGCACGATACCACCCCGACCGGTATCCCGACGATGTGAAATAATGGAACGGGCGAGTAATCGCCCTCCAGCAGAATTAGGTGGCAACCACCTAAACCACCCCGTTGACAATTTCATTTTGGTTTGCTATAATATTCTTGCAAATTAGAAAGGAGTTGTCAATTATGAGAACTAACCTCCACCACGGGGAATTTCTACTACGTTCCGAATTGATAGAACTGGCCGCAATCGCGACTATTTCATTTCACGCGGCTTCGCGTTTCGCCGAAAGAACAGACAAAGCGCTTTCCCCCGAAAGTCTGCGCAATTATATTGTTCATTCGCGTATGGCATTCTTTCAAGCGGATGGCCGCATTATTCTCATGGGAGACAATACAAGTGAGTATTTCATTTTTGAACAGAATGGAACGTGTCTCACGTTTGTTAAGTCTATGGACGCACAAAACGCCCTGTCTCACCAACTTATGAAAGCAATGAATGGAGGAAAAAATTCTTATGGCAACCTTTATTGATGGAGATGGCTTTTCTCATTCTCTGAACACTGCCCAAATGGATGAACTCAAATTGAAACTGCGGGCGGCCGGTTATGATTTTGCTTGCTATGAGACGGATTATATCCCTGGTTTGAAACTCGAATGTATTTGTGATAAGAATGGCCGCGAAATTGATGGCGATTTTATTCTAAATATTGATTCGATGGGACACGAACATGGGCTACTTGAAGCAGGTTTTGGTTTTGGTATTCGTGAACATCGTCATGATGATGTTCTCGGCTATCTTACAGCAGATGACGCATTTGATTTGGTTGAAGGCACATTCTGGGATAAACAAGGAATCAAGGAGAGGGCATAATAATGCCCCTCCAGCAGTTTAGGTGGAAGCCACCTAATTTCATTCTGTTGACAATTTCATTTTGATATGGTAAAATATCTACGCAAAGAACCGGAAAGGAAGGTATCCCCGAAATGAAGCAATTTCATTTTTGTTGCGTGAATTGTAGCGACTGTAATCTTGCCTTGAACATCGTGCAGGAAAGTATTCCCTGTTTTGTGCAGGTAGAAGATTATACTCACACTAAAGCATATTTCAAGGTTAGAATTGTGGCGCGAGTAGAGGATGAACAGTTTATTAGGGAACAGTTGGGATACTTTATTGTGGAGGGTTAAGAAAAATGAACAAACCTATGCCGATTGCTTTTGAGACAGCAGAAACCACCTACTATATCACTCAGCAGGTGGGCAGACTCAAGCACTTGACTGCACGACCACGCGATAAAAAACTTGATGGATGGTTTAGATCAACATCTTTTCAACAGGCCACATGGTGTCGCGCAGAAGAGGAAGCCGGTAGGATGGAACGCCGCGTAATTGACGGCCATATCTATTGGCGAAAAACTCAACCACAACAAATAGAAAAGAGGGTAAGAAAATGGCTATGATTGAAGTGAATGAAGAAAGATTATATCAAATGCTCTGTCAGTTATTTGCGGACGATAGTCTTTGCGGCTATCCTTGCCCAGTATGGGAAGAATGCGATACAAAACGCACACCTATGACAGACAAAGATTGCGTCAAACTTATTATGGAATATTTGCGCGGTTGCTAATGCGGCTGCCCGCGTGATATTAGGTGGCAACCACCTAAGAATCGTCCGCGGGATTAATAATCCCACGGGCAATAGATGGGTAAAACCTCGCCGGTATCAATGTTGATCACCATGCGATCCTTTACGCACTGTTTCACCATCTGATAGCTAATCATCGGCGCATACTCACGCAGGAACCAGCTAATTTGACGGCGCGTAGTTTTGCTATACAGTCCCATGCAATCCAGCCATCCAGCGCGATCAATCTTGATGACCAACGTATCATAGGAGAACATGCGCACGCCCCGTTCGTCGACAGTAACACAGCACTGAGCACAAGGATGGTTTTTCAGCGTAATAATCATAGAATCAACCTCTTTCATTCGGGGTGCTACCCCTTGATTACGTATATAGTATACACCCCTTTTATCATTCTGTCAATAACAATTATTAGGTGGCTACCACCTAATATAATTACCCGTCATTAGACGGGCGGCAGGATAATTTCCCCTGTCTCAATATTGATTTCCGCGCAATCGATTACGCACTGTTTTACCATTTGATAACTAATCATTGGGGCATACTCACGCAAAAACCAACCGATTTGGCGGCGGGTGGTTTGGCTATACGTGCCGGTGCAACGCAGCCAACCGGATTTATCAATATAAATCACCAGCGTTTTGTAGCTATAAAAATGGATTCCTACATTGGGATCAATGCTGACGTAGCACTGGGCATAGGGGTGGTTTTTGAGAGAACTAATCATAATTTCAACCTCTTTCATTCGGGACTCTATCCCTTGATTACGCGTATAGTATACATCAAAATCGCGTTTATGTCAATAATAAATCTTAGGTGGCAACCACCTAATGTTTTTGCTTGACAGACTGGCCGCATTGTGTTATACTTATCACATCAAATGAAGGGGGTTGACATTATGATCAATTTGTTAAAGAATCTCAAGAACAACGACGGCTTGACGCTCAAGGACAACCAGCCCATTGAGTATAAAACCGGCTGGCAGGTTGCCGATTATGGTTATGAATGTAAAACCATTGAAGAAGCTGCTGCGGCGATTCAGAAAATGAATGGTAATTGTGGCGTATGGCTGGAAAATGGTATCTACTATGTAGATCACTCTTTCCGCGTAGATACCAAAAAAGAAGCCATTGCTATTGGTCGCAAGCATAACCAAATCAGCGTTTTCGGCTGGAAGCGCAAGAACTTGGCCTATTGCTAATAGGCCAATAGTATTAGGTGGAAGCCACCTAAGAATTTTGCTTGACGGGCGCTTGCTTTTGTGCTATTATATAGACGTTCCCAAAGGGGACAGAAAGGAATTGACCGAAATGGAAATGACTGCTATCGTGCGCAAACTAAGCGAAGAATCTTTTGACGCGCTGGAGAAGGCAATCAGCGAAGAAAGAGAACGCCGGCGCATGGCTGCCAAGCTGGTAAGTGAGATCAATGAAAAGCTGTATGAGCTGTCCGGCCTGCTGACCTACTCTGATTCCCTGCTCATTACGAATAACCTGACCGGCGAGATTATGAGCGACATGGCCGACTGGGACGAACCGGAAGATGACAAGCTGTATCTTGCCCCTGAGCTGGATGTAAAGTTTGCCGTTGGGCGCAAGCCGCGTTGCCCCGGCGCACCTGCCGACTGCCATGAATGCGATAGTTGCCCGTGGGATTGATCCCACGGCATGACTTTAGGTGGGAGCCACCTAATATTCGTAGGTGGCGGACACCTAACACTATCTACTTGACAATTCACCCGGTTTTTGATATACTATTCGCGTAAGGAGGAAACAAAAAATGAAAGTATGGCTTTATGAAGAAACGCACACGTCTGATAGGCATATCTTTGCGACCCGTGCGGCCGCGGAGAGGTATGTTCGCGAACTCACCGAATGGCTAAATAGTGAAGGCGTTAGCGGTGAGCTGGAAGAAGGATTAGACTATTTTCTTGACGAGCTGGAAGTGGAGGGTTGAATATGTGGATTCAAGTAGAAGATGTTCATAATCGCAAAAGCTGTATCAACTTAGACTACATTAGTTGTATCAATCCGCAAGAAAATAGTGTAGATATTGTATTCTCCGACGGTGCGGTCGCACAAATCAAACCCACCTTCATCAATGCGGACGGCCGCGAATCATCTACTTATATTCGTCTTTGTTCACTTCTCACAAATGGACATACAAATTTTTGTTGAACTTGCCTATTGACTTTTTCATTCACTTATGTTATAATATATATGTAATCTGAAAGAGAGGTGTGTCCTATGGTTGCCAAGACCTATTATATCTCGAAAGACCGCCAATACATCTTTGACCGCTACTATATCAAGAGTAGCACACTTCTGTGTGATAATGTAGTCCGCGTAGAAGTTTATGCGCCCATTGAAAAAATTCAAGAATGGGATAGGAGAGTGTTTTTCTAATGTGCGAACGTGGATATGCAATTTTACTTTGGTATGACGATAATGTGGTAGGAATCTACACTGTAGTGCGTAGCATGGAACGGGTGGAGTCCGTGTGTGATTCTCTGCGCAAAAGTCCTGACTATCTCACTGAGTTCAATGGTGTTAGTTGGATGCCTACCTTCATCGAGGGCGAATAACGCCCTCTTGATATCTTAGGTGGCGACCACCTAAACCTTTTTCTTGACATCGCGGGCAGGGTATGTTATAATTCATACGTGCCTAAGAAAGAAAGGAGACTGAAATCATGGCAACCCCCAAGAAAACCGCCGACCGCAATGCCGCCCGTGCGCAAGAGTTCCAAAAACTGTTCAACCTGTATAAGTCTCAGGACTATGACGCACGACTGACCAGCGGCAACACTTTCATGTATCCCTTTGTGATGAACGGGGAAGAATTTTACGCAGAAGTAAAGCTCTCTATCCCCACGGGAAGCCGCGAAGATGGCAAGGACTATGACGGCTATGAAGCTGCGACCAACTACGAAATCATTCAGAAGGAAAACGCACTCAAGGCAAAGAAACGGGCAGATGAAAAAAAGCGCGTAGCCGAAGAAAAGGAACGCCGCCGCGCAGATGTGGCGGCCCGCAAGGCCGCAGAAGCGGCAAAGCGACAGGAAATCAAAGAAGAATTGCTCAAGTATTCTGAAAAGGACAATTTGAAAACAGAATGAAATACTATCGCGTTTTGTGCCAAAGAGGGCACGTTGGCACGAAACGCAGTAGCACTATAACATTCTTCTTTGAAGCCGAAAACGCGCTTTCTGCAATGGAAAAAGGCCGTAAAATGCCGGGAGTAAAGCACGGAAAATTACCGCTTGAGTGTAAAGAAATTACTGCCGCAGAATATATGCGGAATCTACAACGCAATGCCTACGAAGCCGCTTTTGCCAAATAAGGCAAAAGCATAGACTTAGGTGGAGGCCACCTAATTCGCAGGGCTTGACTTCCTCCAGCAGATGCGCTATAATAAATGCGTAATCAAGAGAAGGAGTTGACCCTATGCGAATTATTGTAGACATGGACGGCACTATTGCGAATCTCTACGACTTCCCCAACTGGCTTGAGCGCATTCGTGCGCATGATGCTTCACCCTACCGAGAAGCCGCGCCCATGTGGGATATGAAGCGGCTTGCGGCGGCAATTCGTAAAGCCCAGGCCGCAGGAATTTCATTTTCTGTTGTGTCGTGGCTAAGCAAAGAGCCGCACAAAGTATTTGATCACGATACTCGCGTAGCCAAAAGAGAATGGCTTGACCAATTTGATTTTCCATCTGATGAAATTCATCTTGTCAAGTATGGCACGCCCAAGAGCAGGTATCGTGCCCCCAATGAGAGAAATGTTCTCATTGACGATAACGCAGAAGTGCGGGCGCAATTTAGTAAATTCAATAACTGTTCTGCTATTGACCCCGCTAAGGTTGATATTGTAGAATGGTTGGAAAGGTTGGTGGCCGACTAACGTCGGCCTCCTATGGATTAGGTGGCCACCACCTAATACTTTTCCCTTGACAATTTTATCCCTTTGTGCTATACTATGGGTGTTCCAAGAGAGAAAGGAACAGAAAGGAAAAAACCACTATGAAGAAAGTCGTTGCTGTGTTGCTGATTGTTGCTACCTTGTGTCTGCCCTTGTGCGGCCTTGCCAATACCAGAGATGTTGTCAACAAGATGTTCGATCTAACCGATGAATGGATTAGTACGGGCAAGAACGATTTTGTAGAAGATATGATCATTATGGTATGGATGGAGGAAGCAGATTGCTTTGCCTTTGCCTACGATGGTGAAAACTATCTCTACAATGACCACAATGCCGAGTTGCTTATGGCCACTTGTCTTGCGGCCGCCGTTGCGGATAATGATCTTGTCTATGGCGTTGATTGGATTTTTAGTGTAAACACTGATGTTTATACCGAACGTCAGACTAAACTGTATGTGCTTTCTCTTGCCGCCAAATATCTGAATTGAAAGGAGACAAAAGTATGATTGAGCGTGTATCCTACATTGCCGATGATGGCACTGCTTTTGAAGATGAAGATGAATGCATCGATTATGAGCGCGGGCTTATGCTCAAGAAGTATGAGCATGATATCCATATGTGGAACTGTGAGTTCCAGCCTATTCCCATCACTGATTCTCAAGCCCTTGACAAGGTTTACTATCTGACCTGCGACACCGCGGAAGCGGTAGAGGCTATGCACAATTGGTTTGAATATATGGGCTACTCCAGTCCATTCGAGGGCGATGAAAGCTTCGTCGCTATGGCAGGTTGTCAATACTATTATATGGATAACGATAAATGGTATGAAGCGGATGACCTTATTGAAAAGGCGCGCGGAATGATGAAAATTTTTGGGGTGTAATACACCCCACCTTGGTTAGGTGGAAGCCACCTAAGATATCTCTCTTGACAATTCTTCTTGCCTATGTTATAATCTTTTCGTAAAGGAGATGAAACTATGTATTTTGGATACGCCGTATTGGGGCTAAAAGACAATGTATTTCAAGTTAGTTATGATGAAATTCCTGCTAATTTATACTTTTACATTGCTCTCTTATATGATTATAACACTCGTTCACGCTATCTCAAAATAGGGACGGCCAAAAAACTAAGTCAACGCTATGACTTGAAGTCTCCCATAGCCAGAAAATACCGCCTTTGTGGTAATCATAACTATACTCATGTGCGCATTCTCTCGGCTGTCTCAGTAGAAAAAGACAAGGCGTATTCCATGGAAAATGAAGCCCGCGAAGTCATAAAGAAAATGAAGGGCTTTGTATATATTCCTAATGATAGATTCCGCTATTTCCTTCTACCGCAAACTATCGAGTTGCCGGAGAATGAATTTACATTTGTGCTTGATAAGAATGAATATGGAGAGAAATATAAAATCTATGGGAGGTTTGCGTAAAACCTCCCATCAATATTAGGTGTCCACCACCTAACAAATCTTCCCATTTTCCCAAAAATTTCTTCTTCAAACGTATTGACAAAATTCAATTTTTCTGCTATACTATATACGTAATCAAGAGAACAACAGGTTGGCCAGCCTGCTCTTGAGAACCGGAAGAAACCGCCGTAGGAAACAAAGGTTTGTGGCTGGATGGTGTAATTGGTAGCACGATTGCTTCGAGTAATAGTCAGTGGGTTCAAATCCTGCTTCCAGTCCTCAGAAAAACAAACCTAAGTTTTCGGTTAGTATCTCGCGGCCGCCCGACTGAGCATTATGTTGGCGGCTAAGGCAAGGGGTTTATGCTCAACCCTCATTATGCCAGTGGCGGTCTGGGGTAGCCGCATTTCCGCACGCTCAAGCGGGATATAAATGAGACGGTTTAGCTTGTTTCCGTGAAACTGCCCTCACACTTACGCTTGAGGCTAATGTAAGCGTTATGGGATTTGAGAGTTATAAATCCTGCTGGTAGCGGCCGCCCAGTATAAATAAACGGCCGCCACTTGGTCGCATAGCGTAATGGTCAACGCAACTGGCTTATATCCAGCGGATTGAGGGTTCAAATCCTTCTGCGACTACCACATAAAGGATATGATGAAAATCATATCCTTTTTATATATTAGGTGGAAGCCACCTAACGTAAAAAGGGAGATTAGTTTTCTCCCTTGGCTTTTATTTTATATTTCTTACGCAAATTGTCCTTTTTTTCTTCATATACACCGCAAGTAAGTTCCACGTCGCCCCAGTCAATACGATCAACCGCAATTTTCTGCGCTTCTTCTTTATTTTCTGCTTCTATACAGTATTCTAGGTGGCGACCACCTAACAAAAGTTCCCGATTTTTCAAAAATTTTTTCTTCAAACCTATTGACCTTTTTCAAAAAATGTGCTATACTTATATCGTCCTCAAGAGAGAGGAACAAAGATTCGGGAAGGAAAACCCAAGCCAAACCCATGTAGGAAAGGAACACTATGGCTACTATCAATGAGATCATGGAACTGCTGACCAGCACCTTCTCTGACGCTACCATGGTTCGCACGAACAAGACGAACTGCCTTGCCATTCCTACCGACATTATCGAGAACGGCATGCCCAAGTATATCAAGGTTCAGCTGGGTTCTTTCGCGACCAAGGCAACCAAGACCCATGAAGCGTTCGACTTTGATACCGCCCGCGCGGATTATGAGCAGTGGGCAAAGGAAGCCGCCGAGCGCGCGAACAAGCCCAAGGGCGATAACTCCAAGAAAACCGAAGGCGCGGAGCGCACCCGCGTCCGCACCGATAAGATTCGCGCCTACATCGCCGCGAACGATATCGAGAATGCCACCGCTACCGATGTGTGCAACGCCGTGTTCGCGGATGACCCCGACACCAAGCCGATGATGGTCGGCACTATTCTGAACAAGATGGTCGAAGCGGGCATGCTGGACGTGGAAACCGTCAAGGGCAAGAAAACCTATACTAAGGCGTGATTCTTGAGGGCAGGGAGAAATCCCTGCCCTTTTCCCTAACAGGTTTTAGGTGGACGCCACCTAAGAATAAGAGTTGACATTCGCGGCCAAAGGATGTATAATAGGGACGTAATGAAAGGGAGGTATGATCTATGAGTCGCGTGGATAAATACGAACGTAGAGCAAACATCGTCAACGCTATCGGCAATATTATTATTGCCCTAATGATTCTCATTTTTGTGTTTACCCTCGTGCTTGGCCTTATCTTCTACGAAGATCCCATGACCCAGTATAACAATGGTATCCACGCAGAGGATGGCGGCAGATGGATGTATGACGGCTTTATGATTTCCAAAAACCGCTCCCGCTATAGTTATCATTGTGATATCTGCGGCCGCAGTATTGTATTAGATGAATGGAGGAAATGAGAACTTGATAAGGAACTTAGCCGCTAACTCGGCTTTTCCTTACTTTAGGTGGCGGCCACCTAAGGTCTTTCCTTGACAAGAACTGCCATATGTGATAAAATATGTGCGTAATCAAAATAGAAAGGAATTGACCGACCATGAATTATTTGGTGCTGGATACCGAAACGACCAACCTTGAAAAATGCTATTGCTACAATCTGGGCTACACCATAATTTCACCCGAAGGTGAAACGCTCACTAACCGCGACTTTGTCATAACTCAAATTTGGGATAATCTTCCGCTGTTTGCTTCCGCATATTATGCAGATAAACGCCCCGTTTATGTGAAGGCAATGCGTGCCCGCAAGGCGGAAAAAATCAAGTGGGGCTATGCTATGCAGGAAATGAAAAGAGATATTAAAAAATTCAATGTATCTTCCTGCTATGCTTACAATTCCCCTTTTGATGACAAGGTTATCCAATTCAACTGCGATTGGTTTCATACTCAGAATGCCATTGAAACAATTCCTATTTTTGACATTCGCGGCTATGCTCATCACTTTATCTGTAATGATGAATATTTCGCTTTTTGTGAACAGAATCAGCGTTTTACCGATTCAGGCAACTACTCCACCACCGCCGAAACGATGTTCCAGTATATCACGCAGAACCCCGATTTTATTGAAGACCATACCGCACTTTCAGATAGTCTAATTGAAGCCCAAATTTTACTGAAATGTATTGCGGCAGGTGCTTCCCCCGCTATGGAATATGAAGTTATCCGAACGTTCCCCCGCATTACGCAAACATCATTCAAAGTCAAGGTAGACGGGCAAATTATCTACGACGGCGAATATATTCGCAAGTATATTCGAAACAATGTATATTCATTCACTGCCATAAACAAGGGGCGATAACACGCCCCGCCCTTGGTTTTAGGTGGGCGCCACCTAAAACAAAATTTGACATTTCCTAATTTTTGTGCTATAATATTTGCGTAAATGAAACGAGGTGAGATTATGGCAGAACGTGGCTATCAAGCAGAGTTTATGAAGCAACATCAAAAACAATCTGCTTTTACTTCTATTATGAATCGCATTCGCCCTGCTTTGCCCGCAAACGCCACCCTTATTGACGGTGGCTTTGCTGTTCCAACGGGCGTAATCAACGATTTGGACGGTAAAGAAATTTGGGCAGAAATCATTATTACTGTCAAGCCTACTGCCGATTCTGCTAACCAAAAAGCATATGATCCTGCGGCCGCCCACCAAGCATATATCAATAAAATCTCCGAGCAGGCCGCACGAACGACCGCCCGCAAACTACGACGTTCACAAAAGCAAGAAGATGAACGCAAAGCAATTCGCGACCGAGTGCGGCAAGCCCGCATCATTAGCAAATACATCAAAGAAGAAATGCCCGTAAACACTCCGTTTCTTGCGTCAGACTTCTACCACATATTAGAAGAACTTCCCCCTGCTAACAACCCATGGGAAATGAACGCAGTTCTCAATCTTGTTATGGAAGAACAAATGCCCAACTTCTCTTGTTATATTCGAGAGGGAAAGAAAAGGTATATCAAAAATGAAGAATGAAGTTTATGGTTGTAAAAAAGTTTTAGCCCATCGCCCCAGCTGGGTCTGGTTAGAGGACTATAACTGCGGCGGCTATGCTCTCCGCACTTTCGATTGGGTAGGCTTTCGTTTCCCGCATTCTCGCGACAATGCTTCCCAGCAGGTGGACGCGATTTGCGCGGCCTTGCCTGAATGGGAGCGTTGCGACTGCCCGCAAAAGTTTGATACCAAACATTATGATTATGTGGCGTTTCGTTGGGGAGAGCGCAAGGGATGGAATGATTATCATTTCTTGAGATTGTGGAGAAATGGCACTTGGCACGGTAAAGAGGGGGATGGAGAAATTTACCGTGTGAAAGATGTGTTCGCACCTTGGGTAAGAAGTGATGGAGAAATTTATGGAGAAGAAATTTTCTTCTTGAGAAGAAAAAGAAAAACGAAGGGCGTGTAATGCGCCCTTTTTTATTTTAGGTGGAAGCCACCTAACACCCTTGACCGCTCATTCGAGCGGCCGAGGATAATGAGAAACAATATATTTTTTGACTGAGAAGTCCTCAAGCCAATAATTAGCAAGCCGCCCGCGCAGAGCTTCCACAAGAAAGGTTTCATTATTCAACCCACATTCTTTCGCGGCCTGCCGCACAGACATATAACCTTCGCGTGCCGGGCTTTCCTTCCTATATCCTACTATTCCCTCATCGTCCAGACTCAAGCCAGAACTCTGAACCAGCATGCGGGCGGCCTCTACATCAGAAGCCGCGATACCTTCCAGACCATGATCGCCATAAAGAACCCAAACAATCTTGTCTTCCATACCTATCACCCAATCCATTCAACCTGTTCAAGCCATACCAGAAGATTCATACCAACGCCCTCTTTAGTGAAGAAGCCATATGTTCCTTACTAATACTTTGATTAGGAATCCAGAATTCGTCTTGTTCAAATTGATCATCATACAGTAAAGCAATGAGCGTATCTTCCAAAGACTTGTCCAGCTTAGCCGCGATCTCACGCACGGTATACTTCGGTTCTTCTTCTCCCCAATCGCACACAATGCGATTATCAACGCCCTTCCAGCGACCATAATGGCGAACAACATCTACCAGAGACTTACCAACAATTACCGAGCGATTTTCATCAACGAATACGAACATTTTTTGTTCCTCTCTTTCTGCTCTCTCTTGAGAACACCGTAAGTATACCATAGAAACGAAGAAATGTCAAGAAGAAAACCTTAGGTGGCAACCTCCCTTCCATTCCCTCCCACGCACACCCTCCCGCGTATCCATCTCCCGCAATCTCGCGCCTTCCAGATTTTTCCATTTTCTTCCACTTTCCATTTTTGACAGTAGTAAAATTTTGTGATATACTATATATACAAAGTGAGGAGAAAACCGACATCCATCCATTTCTCCCGCTCACACATAGGTATCTAAGGTCTATAAGCTGGAACGGCCACAGGCCGCAGCCCTCTACAAGCTGGGTTTTTACCTCGTGCCGCAGTCCACGACGTTTTCGCGGCGGCGCCTATACCCCAATAGCTGCGCTCCTGCCTCCGCCACTACCCTCCGATCTTTCCCTCAAGAAAAAGAAAGACAATCCTCTTCCCCTTTTCCGCGCATCTCTCGCGTGTCGCTCCTCCTACAGCAATTCGCGCGCATCACCCGCGTTGTCTTCCGCGGCCGATCCATCGCCCGCTGTCCACGTCGCCTTCTGCGGCCTCCCCATAAACAAAAATGCGGGCCCGCAGCATTGCGCCGCGAACCCGCAAAAAAGTGTAGACTTCTCGCTCAAGAAAACACACGTAGGCACGCCTGGCTTACACGCTCTTGCTTCGGCCGCAATTGACGGCCCGCATTCACTACTACCCTTTTTCCTTTCTCCTTTTTTACAAAGGAAAAGAAAAAAGAAAACAGAAGCAAATTCAGCAGGTTCGAATACATCGCTCGGACTCACTTCGTTCGTCCTCACGATGTACGCGATTGGCCCGTCGCGCCTCGTCCGCTAAAATTTATGTAGCAATTGCGACCCGTTTCGTACAAGATTGCGTCGAAGACCTCGGCTTGCTGGCGGCCTCGATGGAACGAATACCAAAGTGTAGCTGGCATATAAAAGACCAATGTCCTGGGGTAATCAAGGCAAGCCGCGTTTTCCTCCTACTTCTGCGTTTCTCAAAATTTTTCCCCACAAAAATTTGACTTTTCCCAAAAAATCTGATATACTATATACACAAGATGAGGAAAGGAAACTCATCCCTTCCTTCCATCATCTTCAAATATGAGAAGGCAAACTCAACAAACCACTGGTGCGACCATAATGATGCCAAGGCCGCAACCGGCCACCGTTAGGTGGCCAAGGAGAAAAACATTATGACTACTAAGACCCGTGATATGCTACGTTCCTCTGTTCTGGAAACCCTGCTGAAGACCTTCCCCGGCTCTCAGATTGTAAAGGGCGGTATGGCTTTCGTAAGTGATCAGATCGATGAGGATACTGGTGTGCCTCTGGCCGTCGTGCTGAGCATCACTGTGCCCCTGACTGCCGACACTGCTCGTTCCAAGGCTTTCGACTTTGATGCGGCTGTTGCCGAAGCGAAGAACGCTCCTGGCCGTCGTGTAGCCGACCCCGTGAAGAAGGCTGAGAAGGAAGCGAAGGCTGCTGAGTCTAAGGCTCGTGAGCGCAAGAACCTTGCGGCCCTGACTGAGTGGATTGAAAAGGGCGGCCTGGGCGAAGGTATGACCCCCGGCACTGTTCATAGCCACGCAGCCGAGATTGGTCTGGACGTTGCCACTCCTATGATGACTGGTAGCCTGCTGAAGAAGCTGGCGGAAGCTGGTGTTGTAGTGAAGGGCCGCGACGCCGAGAACAAGCACAACTGGTTCACTCGCGCGTAAGCGCGAGCGGGACGCCGAATCCGGGACGCCGAATCCGGGACGCCGAATCCGGGACGCCGAATCCGGGACGCCGTAAGGCGGCCCAGTGCGGCCCAGTGCGGCCCGACCAGCAACGTTGAAGATGGCGACCATTTGGGCGCCAGAGAAGAGCGTGTATGGAGAAATCCATACACGTTTTTTTGCGTGCCTAACGGCACGCAGGAAACGCGGCGTTGCCGAATTTGGATACCATCCATTCCACAAATGGAAGGGCCGCATTTCATTTTTGATTTCAGCACGAATCCATACCCAGCATTTTATTTTGGTTTACGCACGAAACCCAGCCGGAAATTTGACAAAACTTGAATTTTATGATAAAATAAATCGAGAAATAAATAAAAGGAGCCGTGAAATGAAAACTACTACATTTCCTGTTTATTCTCGCAATCTTGCTATATTTCTACAAGCAAAAGGATTCCAACTTGTTCACGTAGAACCCAATACAAAATTTCCACAATATCAAGTATATTTCTTTATAAAAGAAAAGGGACTCTTTGACGCTATGGAGGAATATAAGCACAAATAAGGAGGGCATTACAAGTATGCCTTACACAAATTCAAAGGGAGCATTTCCCAATCAGCCCATTATACGAGGCGAAAGACCAGACACAACAGATAAAAACTTTACAATCACAGACAACCTCATAGATGACATTGTAATATTTCATTTCCAGAAAAGCCGCACAACCTATCTTGTATACCATTATCTCTGCCGCCTTACTTCACCATCCGTAGATTGGAAATGGTATCCTTCTACAATAAGCAAGTTATATGGTATATCAGACAGGTCTATTCGTGATGCCTTTCATACGTTGGTAGATGAAGGATTCCTAACTTTAGAAACATCAGAAGATGACATAAATCCCATTTATTCTTTTCATCGCTTGGCACCAACTATTGCGGCCGAAGTAGAGCGAAAACGTCGTGAGCAATCGAATAGATGAATGTATAAAAAAAGGCCAAAAATCGATAGGAAACGAATTCCAATAGACCGGAAATGATTTCCTATGCCCTAGGAAATGAATTCCGATGGATCGGAAATGATTTCCAGAGTAAAGAGAATATACTTAAGAGAAAATAAAAAAGAAAATCTTTTCGAATTCCGTCTCTTTCAGAGACGGCCTTCAGATGGGATAAATTTTAGAAAAGAAAAGGAGAAAACTTATTATGGAACAAAATCAAGAACTTACTTTTTATTATATAAACAAAAAAAGAGGGGAGCTTACGCTCCCCTCATATTGTTCCTACATCCAGTTCTACTCATCTTTTGTGAACTTGTTCCACATTCGCACAAAGTGGTCAAAACACATCTTTCAGCCAGGGAATATCTTCTTTTATTTGTCCTAAAACTTTTTTGGTATACCAATTATAATTTTCATTTATAATATCAAAAAGATGAGCTAAGCGCTCAATACGTTTCCGCCGCACCTCTGATGCCACGAATTCCATACTGTAAAATTTATCAGTATAATCCATATATTCTTCTACACTATAACCATAATAATCAGCTATAGCCTACCGCTTGTCTGCTGTGTAGGAAATGCTGTTTAAAAATTCACAGCGAGCAATCATACTTGCTGGGACCTATTTGCGTGGAGATTCACAAAGATTTTTGAAACCCATCTTATTCTACCTCCGAACGTTCCCAGTTTTCTTGGATGGTCATATCCGGCCAGTCCATCTGAGTTTTTGCGGCAGAGTAGAATTCAAGGTATGTCATGTGCCATCTTCATTCTCAATCTTGCGGCGCTCCTGGCTGGAGAAGTTAGCGCGCTTCTGTGGCACTTCATAAAATTTGTATGTATTAGAATCGACTCTCTCCAAATAGCCCGCAGCCTCAAGTTGTTCAAAGACTTTTCTTGTGCGGTCTATGCTTGTACCAAAATCAGTAGAAAAATTAGCAGGAGAAAAATTATCGATGTATTGGTCTTGATTAGAAAGTAGATAGAGATAAAGTGCGGGCCGCCAAAGTAATAGAATCATAGTAGGCGGAAAGGAATTTCTTACGTTCTCCTTTCTTAGGCAGAGTACGGTTGATAACAATGGCTTTCTGATTAGCATACGTTGCTTTCATATGATATGCCTCCATATAATACCAGTAGAAATTTTCTTTCTTACTGTTTTATTATAAACTAAAAATGTCAACTTTTAGTTCTATACGATATCTTTTGGAAAATTTGCGGAGCGTCAGCGTAGCAAATTTTTCCCTTTGGTCGGAGGAACGACGACCAAAGTACATCTTTTTATGATGTTATAATATTACTCTAGTCAAAATAAATAGAGGAACTGGTTATTTTACATAGAGGTTCACGGTAAACTAACCACCCTCTACAAAAATTTCTGTCGGCTCTATTTACTTTGACCAAGTATCGATTCTATCCTCTAAAATAATATAGCAAGCGAAACTTGTTTCACCAAATTTTGATAAAAAATTTTTCCAAATTTTAGGTGCGATGGCGGGCTGTCGGCGAACGAGCTTCACTCTGACCAGGGGTATCGTGGAATTTTTCTTTTCGAATTCCGTCCCGTTCCGGGACGGCCTTCCAATGGAAATAAAAAATAGGAAAGGAATAGAAAAAACTACTATGAAAACCTCAAGAGAACTGCCGCCTTTTAGTGAAGAAAATTACCACAAGGCCTCGGCAGAACTTATAAGAGAGGCTTGACCTCTCTTTTTTTATTACACCTGGTATGCTGTCCGACAAAAATGTTGAACAAAAATGTATACTTGGACGAAATTCTGTCCGACCGGACTTGACGAAATCGTCATAGAACACTCGTGTGAAACGTCTTAGTTCATAAACATTTTTGTCTACGTCCTCCTAATAGAATAAATAGATAAGAATTTGACACAAAAAAACTTTCTCTTTTCTTCCCACCTCAATTCAATTTTCCATCGCAAATCAAATTTTCAAAATTTTGTTTCAAAAAAGTGGTGAAATAACCCCCGCCCGCTACCTTATAGTAGAACCCTGAAAAATTTTCTGAGACGGCCGCGCCTGTCCACCCTCCCTACGGGTAAACTGTGCGCGTCCTTTCAAAATTTCACAGGGTTTCTTCATACCTTCTTCCAAAAAAATTTTTTTTGGGAGGTGATTACTATTCCTATACGCATTATTTCCCCAGGCTCTCAAAAGAGACTATTGTCCTGGGGCCTTCAAGGCGAGCACAATGCCACCCAGCTACAGCTCGACGTGCGTCAATTTCTTGCGGCCTGGCCTGATGGCACCCCCACCTTACTTATCACAAGACAGGACGGTCATCCCTACCTTCTCGACAAATCACAATGGGTGTTGGATATCCCTACTACCAACATAGTTGCCACGCTGTCGAATAGGGAAACCGAGCTACTGGGTAGAATCGAATTGGTTGTGTCGTGGAGCCGCGCAGATGGCTCCATAGCAAAATCTCAATCATACTTGGGTTTTATCTCGGGGAACCCCACATCATCGTCTCTGCCCCTTACGCCATCCGTCATAGAGGCATTGGACGACCTAAAAGCTGCGGGAGAACGGGCAGAGGCCGCTGCCGCCAGGGCAGAAGCCGCCGCTGCTTCCGTAGACGAAAAAATCGCCGACGAAGACAACCTTACCTACACCAAAGTTCTAACGGCTCTCGAATTACCATCGGTCGGCCGCGTAAATCGCCTTTACGTAGAAACCTCCACATCCAAACTATGGATTTGGGATGACGTCAAGCTGGCGTATGTGTGCGTAGGCACAGGCTCCTCCATTAATCCAGATGTTATCTGCGGAGGGGACGCGTTCTCTACCTAATGGCTGCCTTCGGCAGCCGCATTTTTTCTTCTTCTCTATTCTATAAAATGGAGTTGATACATTCTATGAGTTCTACTGTTCTCAATACCAAAATCGTATCGCGCAACGATACCGCAACCAACTGGACTACCAAAAACCCTGTTCTTCTCAAAGGTGAACTGGGTATTGAAATCGATACCAACCTAATCAAAATCGGCAACGGCACTGCCACCTGGACCGAACTTCCCTACGTAAACGAGTCCGCCCCTGCCGAAACCACCTACCACGCCATTCCCACCGAAGGTCAATCTGACCTCGAAGCCATTGCGGCCGCAGTAGGCGCTGCTGAACTCCACGAGGGCGATACCGCAATCGTAACTCGCAACATCGGCACCGCCGAACACAAGTCCTACACTGCTTACGTTTATAATGGTAGTGCGTGGGCCGCAATGGACGGCAACTATGACGCATCTAACGTCTATTTTGATGCCGATTTCACCGCCACCGAAAAGGTTGGCACAATCTCTATTCCTTCTTCCGGCTCTACCACGGTTGCGGCCCAAGGTAAGTCTGTGAAAGAGTTCCTTGCGGCCCTGCTTGCTTCTGAAAAGCAGCCCTCCGCAACCCAGCCTGCCGTAAGTGTAAACGTGTCTACCGGCAAAGCCTATGAAGTCGGCACAACCGTCACTCCCACCTATTCTGCTTCTCTGTCTGCCGGCTCCTACACCTATGGTCCCGCAACTGGCATTACCGCCAAGACCTGGTCCGTTTCCAACAGTGCCACAGACGAAATTCTAACCACGGCCAGCGGTTCCTTCGCTCCCGTAACTGTTGGCGATTCCACCAACTACAGCGTGACCGCAACCGCAACCTACGACGCAGGCGCTATGCCTAAGACCAACATCGGCAACGATGCTCCCGACAAGCAAATTGCGGCCGGCTCTAAGTCCGCTACCGCTTCTCAAAAGATTACGGGCTTCCGCAATTTCTTCTATGGCGGCCTAACCACTTCCACCGCAGAAGCGCCTCTAACTTCTGCTATTATTCGCGGCCTTACTGCGGGCGGCGCATATAATGGTCCTAAGACTCTAAATGTCAACGCGGCCGCAGGTTGGAAGCGCATTGTAGTAGCCATTCCTGCTTCTTCTACTCGTGCTGGTATCACACTGGTAAACCTGGTATCTACCCTAAATGCTGACATCACTGCTGACTATAAAGTCGGTGCCAACGTAGTAGTTGAGGGTGCGGACGGCTATCGGGGCGTCGAATATAAGGTTTACACGTATGAGCCCGCTAAGTTGGATGCTTCTGAACAACACAAGATTACGCTGGGCTAAGGAGGGGAACTAAAATGGCTGTTATTCAAAAAGAATTCAATTATATGGCGTTCCCGCAATCTTTCTCCCGCGGTAATCCCATTCCTCTTGACAAATCTTCTCTATGGTTCTCCATGGAAGAGATGTCTAACTATAGTAAAACTGACGCAACGGCGTATGTTGGACAAATTCTAGCCCTTGTCAACGAAGCTGACAATTCCGCCACCGCCTACATTATCTCTAATGCGGCAGGCGATCTTGTCGAAGTAGGCGCGGCCACTCTTGGCGACAACAAAACAATTACCTTAGATGAAAATGGTGTTCTCTCCCTAAAGAACTGGGGTAAAGAATACTACAGGTGGGTTGACGCCGTCGGCGAAGAAGGCCAAGAAGGCTATGTTGCGGCCCACCACGAAAAGCAACTTGTAGACGAAACCCACCCCTGGATTGCGGGCCTGGAACCCAAGTCTGTTGCGGGCGCGGATGGTACCTTTGAGATTGCTTGGTATCAGCCCTCTACCACCACTGTAGAAGGTCTGTCCAGCACCGTAAATAGTCTGCGGACCTCCGTTGAGACTATCCAGCAGACCATTGGCGGCGTAGATACCGAAGGCACCATTCTACACGACCTGGCTGGTAAGCTCGATAAAACTGGCGGCACTATGACTGGCGACCTCGTGCTTTCCGATAAGAGCAAGGCCGCGTCTGAAGCCGTAGTTGATACAAAGATTGCGACCGCAATTGGTTCTGCGGGCCACCTAAAGCGTTCCGTCGTAGAACAGCTTCCCGAAGTTTCTGCCGCGGATCCCGATACCATTTATATGGTAAAGGATACCAGCATTACTTCTGGCGACGCCTATAAAGAGTATATGCTCATTGAAGGCGCTATGGTCCAGATTGGTGATACCAGTGTTGACCTGAGCCCCTATGTCCAAAAAGTTGTTCCCGCCGCCGAAGATAACATTGCTGTTCTTGCGGCCGATGGTTCTCTAAAGGACGGCGGCAAGACCATCGCGGGCGTGCTAGCAGAGGTAGACACCAAACTTGAGGGTTATGTCGCGAAGGAAACCAGCAAGTCTCTGGTTGCGGATGACCAAATCACCAAACTCGCGGGCCTGGCTAACATCAAGTCTATTGGTGATAATCTCACCCTAAGTGAAGAGGGCGTTCTTGCGGGCGCAGCTGAATACACACTGCCCGCGGCCACGACTGACACCCTTGGTGGTGTGAAAGTCGGTAGCGGCCTGTCCATCACCACGGAAGGCGTGCTGGCAACCAAGGTTGTTGCTGAAAACGGCCTAAGCCTTGGTGAGAATGGTATTGCGATGGGTCTGGCTTCTGCGGATGCTGCCGGTGCGATGTCCGCCGAGATGTTTACCAAGGTAAGCAATATTGCTACTAACGCACAGGTAAATACACTGGAAGGCATCACCATTGCGGGCGTGCTAGCTGAAATCAATGAGGCTAAGCAAGTTGATATCCCGATGGCAACGACTGCGGCCGCAGGTGTTGTAAAGTCTTCCGAGGGCGATAACGAAATCAATGTTGCTGCTACAGGCGTTATGAGCGTCAACAGAGTTGGCGTGAGCAAACTATTTGTTGAAAAAGAAACGACGTTGATTTTGGACGGCGGTACGGCCGGAGCCTAAAATTTGACAAATTGAGAAATTTGTGATAAACTAATATAAGATTGAGGGAGCAAAGGAGTAATTACCCTTTGAGAAAAGAGTAGCCTATACTACTCAGCTCAATCCTAAATTCATTTATAGGGGTGAATATTATGCGAGAAGGTAAGGGTAGGAAATGGATTGAGAGAGAACTAACTCCACAAATGACAGACATTACTAATCTACAAGTTGGAGATTTAGTCGCTCTATTTCCAGTTTACGAACCAGATAAAAAGACACAAGTTCTTTGGTTGTGTAAATGTATTTGTGGGAATGAAATAGTTCGCGCTAAGCATTCTTTGAGCAATAAGACCACGCTATCCTGTGGCTGTTCACGATATCAAAAGCTCCAAGCCACAATTGATAAAAGGCGGCAGAAACTTATTGGACAAAAATTCAATAAACTTACTGTCTTAAAAGTGGCCGAAGAACGCTCCAATAAAGAAGATAGAGCTTATTATGAATGCGAATGCGAATGTGGCAAACATGTTATTTTACGTGGTACCGATTTAGTTTTAGGCAAGCAATTGTCTTGCGGCTGTGCGAAAAAAGACGCGGAAGCCCGCAAACGCACAGACCTAACTGGCCAACAATTTGGTAGACTAACAGTGCTAGGTTTTTCACACATAGAAAATCAAGCTAGTTATTGGAAATGTCGTTGTTCATGCGGCAATGAGCTTGTTGTAAAAGGAATTTATATGACATCAGGTCATATTCATTCTTGCGGCTGTTTACTTTCGGTTGGTGAAGACAATATTACTAAAGTCTTACAAGAAAATAATATTGTTTTCAAACAACAATTTATGTTTACAGATTTAGTTTCAGATAAACAATGCGGCTTAAGATATGATTTTGCCTTGTTAGATGAGACATCTAAACCAATTCGGCTTATCGAATTTGACGGGCCGCAACATGAACAAAAATCAACATTGTTTGATGATGAAGCGAGTTTCCAACGACGTCAAGCACATGACAACCTCAAAAATCAATACGCTTTCGACCATAATATTCCACTCGTTAGAATCCCTTATAAAGAACGTGATAATATCACATTAGACCTCCTTTTAGGGGATAAATATTTGCTTATAAAGACCTAATCTATTAGGTCTTTTTATAATAGGAGATGATTTTAGTTATGGCAACTAAGACATTGAATACGCGGATCCTGCTACGCTACGATAGTTATGAAAACTGGCTGACTTCCACTATTGTGCTCAAACAAGGTGAAATGGCAATTTGTAGCGTGCCTTCTGGCAAGACGGTTGATGGTGTCACCGCGCCGCCGGCTGTGCTCGCAAAAATTGGTGATAACGTCCACACATTCAAAGATTTACCGTGGCTACAGGCAGTAGCAAGTGATGTCCATGCTTGGGCTAAGGCAGCTGTTCCCGCAATCCCTGTAGAAAATATCACTGGTCTTGACGAACACATTGGGAAAATTGCGGTCGACAGTGATACCCAGTACAACATCGTCAAAGGCGACAACGACTACACCTACAAACTAATGTCCAAGGCCAAGGGTGCTGAAAACTTCACCACTGAAGTCGCTACCCTAACTATTCCCAATCCCACTTCTGACATCAATTCCCTGAAGGCTCTGGTGGGCGACGTCGCAGTTGCTACCCAGATCTCTAACGCCATCGCGGCCCTGAAGCTCTCAGAAACATACGAAGCTAAGGGTGCTGCGGCCGCGGTACAAACTGCCCTGCTGGGTGATGCGGCCGAAGCCTACAACACCCTGGGTAAGTTGGAAGATGCTGTAATTGCGGCCAAGGCTTCCGCCGATGAAAAGACCACAATGGCAGCCGTAGAAGCTAAGAACTATGCCACCAAGACAGAGGCCCAAGGTTATGCTACTGCGGTAGTAGGCGAGGACACGGACGATGCTAAAAAGGCTACCGTAAAGGGCGCCAAGGCTTATGCTAAGGATCTAAACGATGCCACCAACACTCGCGTAGAAGCTCTGGAGACTGCTATCGGCGAAGGCGGCTCTGTTAGTTCCCAGATTGATGCTAAGATTGCGAATCTGGATGTAGCGGAAGTCGCTGTTGGCACGGGCGAAATTATCGAAAAGATTTCTGAAACTGATGGTAAGATTTCTGTATCTAAGCGTGCTCTGGTCGCGAGCGATATTCCCACAATCGAACAAAGCCAGGTAAATGGTTTAGACACTGCTCTGGCCGCAAAACAGGATACGCTGGCCTTCCAGAATAACAACTATGATAAGACCACCAACAAGGCCATCACTAAGAGTGATTTGGATGCGGCTGTAGCGGGTCTGTCTGGTGCTGTTCACTTCATTGGTGTAAAGGAATCTCTACCCACCAGCGGCAACAATGGTGATATTTGTATCGTTGGTAATAAGGAATATGTCTATTCTACCAGTGATAGCCAGTGGCACGAACTGGGCGACGAAACAATCTACGCCGTAAAGGGTCAAATCAAGGATGCTGACATAGCTGCTGATGCTGCTATCGCTCAGTCCAAGATTGCTGGTCTAACCGATGCTCTGAACGCAAAGGCCAACTCTACTGACCTGGGCACGATGGCCTCTGAAACTGCCGAGGACTACATCAAGAAGACTGATGCTCCTGGCTACGCAGATATTCTGACGGCTACCGTCGCTGGCACCACCTACGAAACCAAGGCTGATGCTTCTGCCAAACTGAACGAGGCTAAGACTCACACCACAACGGAACTGGGCAAGCTGAATTTGACAGAAGTTTCTGCGGGCGAGGGTAAGATTATCTCCAAGATTTCTCAGGTAAATGGTAAGGTATCTGCTGAAACTCGCGACCTAGTTGCCGCCGACATTCCCACCATTGAGCAGTCTCAGGTAAATGGCCTTGATACTGCTCTGGCCGCAAAGGCGAACGATGCCGACCTGGCCGCTATAGCAAAGAGCGGATCTGTAATGGATCTTCAGCAAGGTGATTCAGACGTCTTGGTCCTATTTGGAGGCACGAGCACTCTCGTAGTATAACGCTCTCCGCCGCGATTCTGCGGCCGACCTATATATAAAAAACATTAGCCAAAATTTTTCATTTTCCGCCCAATTTTGTGCTAAAATCTACCGCTTTGGCTACCTATATTCTGAAAGGAACCTGCTCTGAAATGATGGGCATTATAGGTGGCTTGAAAGTGATAGCCGATGATAATGCCCGTCTGCGTATAGCAGGCGGGCCTTTTTTTATTTTTGACAAAATGTAAATTTTGTGATATAATAGACCCAAAAGAGAGGTGAACTGGATGGATTACATCAACCGAAAAGCCCTTGTTCCCTTATATCAACTCATAGAAAAAATCACGACCGGAGCCATCGATGTCCTGGATTGGTCATAGATAAAAAATCGCCCCTTTTATGATGAAACAGTATATGAAAATGTAGAATGGGACGGCCGCACAGAAGGCTTGCTCTCCTTCACAGTAGAGAAAGAAGATAGTTCAACACTAACATACTATAAGTGCTCTGACCAAGTTCTTTCCTATGATGATTTATTTGAGTTCCTCGATTACGAATACCCAGAGGAAATCAAGGTAGGCGTCAATTGCTGCTACATTCCTGGGTGGTTTATTGCGGCCGAAGGTAGTCCAATTGAAATAGGGGAATATAACAATGGATCTGATATTGTTATCCCAGCTGCGGGCACCTACTTGTGTAATGCCAACGCAGGTATTGTGTATAAGAAAAAGCCCGTAAAATTGGACAACAAATACATCAACACCGCTACACCAGGTGTAGCAGGTATTGCGGTTCCAACATTTTATACGGCAGATATGACCTTACCCGTAGGCGTAGACTCCAAAGGATGTCTTTGGGCCGCGAAACCTAAGATAAGCGAAAAAGACATCATAATTAGTTCTGCCACGGAAGGAAGCACAAAGAAATTCAGAATTCAAATTGATGATGATGGAAACATCTCAGCAGTAGAGGTGAAAAATCAATGAGTGAAAAGCAAATTTCTGCGAGAACGTAGCAGAAAATAGATCTTACCGCCAACTGGGAAAAAGCAACAAACTTTATTCCCAAGAAAGGTGAAATTATTGTTTATTCTGATGGCGGCGGAACAGGAATTCCGAAGATGAAGGTCGGTGATGGAGCAACTAAGGTTGGGAGCTTGAAATTCGCAGATGAAGGACAATATTTGCCACTAGCGGGTGGGACATTAACAGGTCCTCTAAATCGCGGCGCTATAACAATGAACAGTCAATCTGGCGGCGGCAGCGGTTATGGATATAACAGTTTGATTTTTTATCAAACATCTGTCGGAGCTACCACCAGTAACGCAAAAGTTGCTTTCCAATATCGAATTCCTACTGGAACAAGTAGCGGCACAATGCGTGTCGTGGCACCAGAATTTGAAGGCAAACTAATTGGCAACGCAGACACCGCTACTACCGCCACCACGGCTTCCAAGGTTTCCAATTCTCTCTCCATCAACGGCAAGAGTTATAATGGTTCGACCGCCGTAGATGTAGGCGTTATCGGCGCAGAATATGGCGGCAGCGGTAAGACAACATTAGAAAGTAGTGCTGAAGCATATATTGGTGCTTTATCAACTACTGCGACTTCTTATGCTCTTGACGATCAGCACAAGATTTTGACAAATACCCCTGCTGGCGCGGCTACTTATAAAGTTCCTCTTTCCAATTTCTATATCTATATGAAAGGCAAGATGGATAGCGTATATCAAGCAAAGGGAACTTATCTAACTTCTCTCCCAGTCGCTTCCACCTCCACTCTTGGCGGCGTAAAAATTGGTTCTGGCCTCACTGTCGCAGCAGACGGCACAATCAGTGCGGCCGCGCAGTATACACTTCCTACCGCTTCTTCCTCCGTAAAGGGCGGTATAAAAGTAGGCACTGGTCTCACAATGTCCTCCGAAACCCTCAACCACAGCAACAGCGTCACAGCCAAGACTGCCTACGGCTCTACCGCGACAACGGCATCAGCTAACGGCGGCTCTATTACAGTCACAGACATCAAGTATGATGCTCAAGGCCACATTACTGGTTCAACCGATCGCACTATTACCCTATCTCAAACTACCTACACGCTGGCAGGTCTTATGGGTTCTGCGGCCAAAGGTAGCGCAACGCAACCTGTATACTGGAATGGTAGTGCGTGGACAAATACAACTTATACGCTGGGTAAATCTGTTCCCGCAGACGCCAAGTTCACCGATACCGTTTACACCTTACCTACCGCATCCAATACACTTGGTGGTGTAAAGACCACTTCTACTGTTTCTGCTACCACAGGACTTACCGCTTGCCCAATTATTGATGGTGTTGTTTACTACAAGGATACCAATAACACCTACACTCTCGCGGACCTGGTTGGTTCAACTGCTATCGGCACGGCAACTAATCCTATTTATTGGGACGGCGCGAAGTTTGTAAAGACCACTCATACACTTGGCAAGAGCGTTCCTGCGGATGCTAAATTTACAGATACAGTATACACGCTACCTACCGCTTCTTCAAGCATTCTCGGTGGTATCAAGTTAGGCACTGGTCTGACAGCCGCAGAAGATGGCACAGTAAATGTAAGTGTGGGCGGTGCCACCATTACCCTCAAAACTTGGACAGACGCAGACGTCGCGTAAGAGGTGATAGAGTATGCCTTTACACCTTGGAAATTCAACAATTGAAACGGTTGGTTCATATGGAGCACTGGCGGCCCAACCAGGCGTGCTTCAGGCGGTATCTGTAGTCCAAGAGCCTACAAAATTAGAATATATTACAGGTGAAACCATTGACCCTACCGGACTGATTCTGAATGTTACTATCGATGGCAACACTTATCAAATCGGTCCAGAAGGAACAGGTGATGGAACTGATAAATATATAAAGGTCGATGCCACAATGGGTGGAGCTATTCTTGATGCCTCTGAGTACACAGGCGTTATGGTAAGGCCATGGGTTAGTTTGAACAACAATAATGTTCAATCATCTAATGGATTTTTTATTAGTATCGCTGATGGTCCCACTGCGGACACAGTATTAGAAAATAATTCTTGGGAGACAATAGCTTAGATCGCAGCGGCAGGCAAGGCACAAGAATATTGGAACATAGGTGATAGCAAGGTACTTTCTGCGGGTGGAGAAAATTTAGTGGTAAAAATTATGGGATTCAATCATTATGACTTGAGCCACACCGATTCACGCTATGGGACAACTTATAATAATAGCTCCAATAAAACCGCTATAACTTTTATGGCTACCACAATTCCTTCTACAGACAGAAGATGGTATAGTTCTAACGCAACTTTGAAAGCACACTATGAAACTTCTTATATTGGTAATTATGTAAATACTACTTTATTAAACTCTTTTCCTTTCGAAGCGTCTTTGGTACCCATCGTACAATTGGGTTATTAGGGTTCTAACACGACTGTTTCCAGCACTTCATCTTCTTCTATCATTACGTATTCTAATAATAATAAATACCGGGTTTTCCTTCCCGGACAATTAGAAGTTAGTGCCTCTGGATATAATGCAATTTCAGGCTTAAATGCGGTAGAGACTGAATTTGCCTTTTTTGCTAATGGTAATACTACTGCTTTTGCTAATGCCGATGGAACAACATTAGATAATGTTTATAATGGACCATAGCTCCGCGATTTAGGCTTTGAAAGCGTTGATACTAACCCCGGAATTACGCGGCTTGTGTATATGAATTCTACTAACTCTGTTTCCTGCACAATAATGGCGCAAGAGTCTACATGTAAATATACTATTGTCTTCAATCTCTAAGGAGGTGCCGCATATGCCTTTATATCTTGGTTCTTCTGAAATCCCAAAGACATCTGCCTCTACCGCCTTAGCGGTTGATGTGGCAGGCACGCTATCTATCCAAACTTAGCCTACAAAACTTATATATAAAAAGGGAGAAACCTTTGACCCCACCGGAATGGTAGTAAGGCTAACGACTGACTACTATGTCCTAAATGTTTTGGATTATACCTATTCTCCCACAACTCTTACCGCAGATACAACCTCAATAACAATTTCATATCCTTTCCAAAACTCTACTCTCACAACTTCTCTCCCAGTCACCGTCAAGTCCTATTATGATGTTCTCGAAAACAACACTTGGGCTGATATCGCACAAGCTGCGGCCGAAGGCGAAGCATCTACTCTATGGAACTTAGGAGATACAAAAACATTCGCTATTGGCTCTACCACATATACTGCAATGATTGTTGGCTTTGATTTCCACGCTTTACGTAATACTGATACCGAATATAGCACTACGTATAACAACGGTTCTAAAAAGGCCGCGATAACATTCATTGTAAAAGAACTATAGGCCGCGAAACGAATACACTCAACCTCTTCCTAGGCGACAAACTATAATAACACCGAGATGGCAAAAACAACTTTACCTGCTTTATATAACACTTTACCAGCAGAACTCCAAAATGCGATGCGGCTTCCCACATATTATTGCTCGAAAGGCTCTTCTAGTACCTCTTCGAGCACACAAGTGTCTACAACCACATGTAAGATTTTTCTTCCTTCTGTTTACGAAATTATCGGCGCTACCTATAGCGGCGCGAATGATAAGACGCAGCTACCATATTTTGCCAATGGTGGGTCTAAAATTTTCAAACTCAATGGTAATGCTAATGTTTACTATACTCGCAACAATGATAATGACAGTAACAACACCTACTATCGTTATATCTCTAATACAGGAACAGTAAGTAGTTCAACATACAACTCAGCTACTACTGCCAGAGCATATACATTCCTTTTTTGTATCTAATCTGAAGGCGAGCAGCCCTATTCTCCAAAAGGAGGTAATCATTCCATGCCAACTTCAACAAACATGGAAAACCTTGTAATAAATCGAGTGCCTTCAACAGCGCTCTACAATAGAATGAAAGCCCAAAACCTAATCAACGAAAATGAACTTTATCTCGTTGAAGGTGGCTCTACTCAATCTGAAACAATTTCAATCGCGACAACTGATTGGTCTGGGTCTGGTCCTTACACCGCAACCAAGACTCTCACCAACACCTACGACTCTACCAACCATGATGTCATTATTTCTCTCCCCCAAATGTCCTCTTCTGACGTCACCAAATACGACGCAATTGCTTCTGCGAAAATGGTAATTAGTGCGTGTAGCGGCACATCCGTTACTATTGTTGCCCTTGGCGACAAACCCACTATTCCCGTTTCAATCGCTATTATGCAGGTGTAAGGAGGAACCCCAATGGCACGTTTCGCACTGTTAGATGATAATCTTGTAATTACAAATATTATTGAACTCCATCCCTCCAATGTTGGCGATTTCCCTAACAGTGTCCTGCTGGGAGATATCCCAGCAGGCATTGGAGATCATATGGGCAAGGGCGGATTTTTCACGCCAGAAGGACAGCTTATTGCGGCCCCAGCTGATGAACTCGCGGCCCTCCAAGCTGCGGAAGGCGTAGAGGTGGCAATGTCCATTCTGGATGGAACATATAAGGAGGCGACAACTGATGCGGCCGCTGACGAATGAAGATAAAGCAAAACTTATGAAAATTAGAGCTTTACTTGATAAGTATATGCCGTATATTTTGGATAATCCGACTGAAATAAATTATGCGGCCGAATGTATGTATGATTGGGCGCCCGCGGCGTATGTTGTAGGAGATGTCCGCAAATACAATGGAATCCCATATAAATGTATTCAGGCGCACGATAGCTCTGCCAATCCAGATTGGACTCCTCCTACTGTTCCCGCTTTATGGATGGAATATCACGGCACAGATAAAACGACAGCCCGTAATTGGATTGCTCCTACTGGTGCTCACGATATGTATAAGAAAGGCGAGTGGATGATTTGGACAGATGGCAGTCTATATGAGTGCTTGAGTGATACCACCTATTCTCCCGTAGATTATGCGGCTGCTTGGCAAAAAGATGGTGGCAGCATAGAACCTAAACCCAATCCTCCTGCCGAAACTATTCCTGATTTTGTCCAGCCTACGGGCGCACACGATGCCTACAATATTGGTGATAAGGTAAAATTCGAAGGCAAAATCTACGAATCTCTTATCAATGGCAACACCTATTCTCCTACTGCCTATCCTTTGGGCTGGAAGGAGGTTGAGGCATAATGGCTTTGGCGTATAATTTACCTGGTGCTCTTCATACTGATTCCTTCACAGTAGGTGATTATACCTATACAGGCAACTCTGTCTACGTAGATGATGGAAATGGTAAGTGGCGTATCAAGTTTCTCTCCAGCGGAACCTTCACCCCTACCAAGAATGTAAAGGTTGATATCTTTGCTGTTGGTGGCGGCGGAGGAGGGTCAGGCGGCGACTCTGTTTTCCAGTCTTCGCTTGGCTCCGCGGGCGGCGGTGGCGGTTATACCACCACCGTAAAAACACAAACCCTAACCGCAGGCACGGCTTATTCCATTGTTGTGGGTTCTGGCGGTGCTGGTGGAGCTAAGGCGACAAAAGGTGGCTCCGGTGGCTCCAGTTCCTTTGGTTCACTATGTTCCGCCAACGGTGGAACAGGAGGTGGGACTGCGACTTCTTCATCTACTTACTACAAAGCGTGGGGTGGCGATGGCGGCTCAGGTGGCGCTGGTTCTACTAATCCCAATGTCGCGTCCTCCACAGAGAAAATAACTGGTGGCTCTGATGGTTCTAATGGTCTAAATGACACACAAAATGGCGAGGGTCAAGGCACAACCACTCGTGAATTTGGCGAATCTTCTGGTGAACTTTATGCGGGCGGCGGCGGACACGGTGGATATTCTTCCTATAGCAATGGCACCTGGACTTGCGGTGCGTGGGCTCGCGGATATGGCGGTGCTGGCGGCGGAGGAAATGGTTGCGATTTTGTGAAGACAAGTAGTGGTTCTACCACTACCACTACACATACAGGTAGTTCAGATTCTACCAACTCACAAACAATTACTACAAAGAGTAATTATAATTGGTCTGATGTTGGAAATAGCACGAACCAATGGAAAAACTATCCATCTACTGGCACAAGCAACAAAACTCTCACATTCAATTTCTCTAATATCCCATCTAATGCCACTATTAGTTCAGTGACCCTACACACATCAGTTTCTTTTGAAGGTTGGTATATAGGCACTTGGTCAATGGAAATCAATGGCACAACATACAACAATACCAACTCTTCCGATATTACGCTTACTGGCTATACATTTAGTGGTTCTTCACTAACAACACCCAATATCAAAATTACATACAAAGGTAAGTCAGTCACTGCCACTTATGATGATATTGGTAAATCCTATTCAGCTTCTAACCACACCTTTACAGCAACAGTAGCCTACACCTACACCACATCTGCTTCTTCTTCCGATACCGTTTCTCGTTATTACTGCGATGCCGAAGAAAATACAGGCGGCGGTGGTGGTGGCGGCCCGCTGGCTAATACTACTGGTCAAACCTATACTGGCGGCTCGGGCGGCTCTGGTATAGTAATTGTTCGTAATGCGAGGTAATAATATATGGCAATAATCAACTATCTACCTTATGGTGGCGTGCCCGCACCTGAAAAGATTTTCAAATTTGAATACACAGGTGAAGCCGTCTATTCTGAAACCGGCAATGATGAATGGGAACTTGAATTTGACTCAAGTGGTTCCTTCACTCCTTATGAGGCCGCGACTGTTGACATCTTTATTGTCGGCGGTGGTGGCGGCGGCTCCTATGGCCCCATAGGCGATTGGACTTCTGCTGGTGGCGGTGGTGGTCGCATTTTCTACCAAAGAGGAATTACACTATTAGCCAATCAGACATATTCCTGTGTGATTGGTGCTGGTGGCCTTGGCGGCACGTCCTCTATTCCAACTGGCTCGGATGGCGGCGAGTCTACCTTTATGAAAGGCACGACAAAATTATATACCGCCATTGGCGGCAGCGCTCCAACGTGGGTTTCAGATTCCACTCACGTCAAAGGCGGCCACGGTGGTTCCGGCGGTGCTGCGCCGTTGAAGTGGAGCGTGATTACGGAGAATATAGCCGCAGCCAAGCGCGGCGGCGAAAACGGCGGGACCGGCAAGTATGTCTATTCCGCTGGTGCTACTTGGTCTGATTGTGGTTATAGTCAGTGGTATAAAATGTTTGATAATACTCGCAAATTCCGCTCCAATTCTGGCACTTTATATGCCTCTGGTGGCGGCCACGGCGGCTATGATACTGGCACCTACACAATTGGTGCTGGTGGTGGCGGTTCTGGCGCTGGTGATGGCTCTTCCGTCTCTGGCACACGTGGCAGCAATGGTTCCGCAAATCGCGGCGGTGGCGGCGGTGGCGGATGGAATAGTGCTGGCGGAAATGGTGGCTCCGGTGTAATTATTATTCGTAAGGCCAAGAACTTTGCGCTAACTGCTCCTACAGATTTTCAAATCAACGGCAAGACCGCAGATCAGACGAAGGTAAGCCCGCTAACTTTCACTTGGACTCAGGGTATTATTTCTGGAGACGACGTCGGTCCTATCTATCATAAAATTGAAACAACGCAAGGCTCATATTATGAGTACAGCACAACTATTACTTCTCCTTTTGAATTCGATTTCTCTTATGATACTTCTTCTTGGACAGAAGGAGACGTAATTACCTATACTCTTTACGCAGGCAATCCTGCGGTAGATATGGATGTCCCAGCAACCAACACCGTTTCCCTCACCTACAAGGATCCTGATACGGTAATCACTGCTCCATCTTCTCTAAAGATTGCTGGCTCTTCTTCCCATACTGGCGAAACTGCTCCTCTAACCTGGACGGCCGCGACGGTGACGCCTTCTCAGACAATAACATATCAAATTTATGTAAATAATGTGCTGACAACGTCTACTACCTCCACCTCATACACTTTTGCCAACCTTACTTCCACAACTTCTGCCCAAATAATCAAGGTACAGGCAGTCGCAGAAGATGGCACTGCGTCTACCTTCTCAAATAGTGTCACATACTACTATGAAGAAGCACCTTCTACAACCATCACTGCTCCGTCTGCTCTAAAGATAAACAACACAGCCGCCTCTTCTTCTACGGTTTATGGCAGCAGTTGCTCCTTGAGTTGGTCCGCGTCTACCGCAAATCCATCGCAGACGATAACTTACTATATTTATATGGGCGGCAGCAATGTGGGCACTACAACAAGCACGTCCTATAGTGTCTCCAATGCTTCCAGCTATACATCCAAAACAAGTGTTTACATCCAAGCAAAGGCCGCAGATGGAACCTGGTCAAGCAGTTCAAGTACGGGATATTTCCAATATGCCTATGTAAGTAATCCATCTAATCTAAAGGTAAATGGCAGCACCTCTTCCACGAGCTCTTCTTGCTCACTTACGTGGTCTGCTCCCGCGACTGTTCAACCTTCCGCAACAGTCACTTATCGCATCTATGTAAATAATAGTTCTTTCGCAACTACTACTTCCACATCTTATTCCTTCTCTTCCTCTACTATTTCTTCTTGGACGTCTGCCCGCACAATAAAGGTAGAGGCTTATACCTCTTACGCCACTTGTCCCGGCTACTCCAATGAAGTCACTTTCACATATAAACCTGCTTCTACAAACGTCACTGTCGCCGCGTCCAAATACGCAACCACAGATAACAGCTCCTTCGCAAACAGTGGCGGCTCCTCCTGTGTAGTTGGTCGTTCGACTTCTTCTACCCCTGTGGGCACAGCTATGAAGTTCAATGCTCCTTCTGGCGGTTGGGGTTCTTATTCGCGGGCAGTCCTTCACGTTTACCGCACTGGCGGCTCTGCTTCTGCTACAGTAATTGTGGGACATCTAAATCAGGCTTATTCTGCGACAATTTATTGCGATAAGTTCTACTATAATAACTATACATCACAAATTGGTAGCGTTTCTGTTGGCGCCGCATCTACTTGGTTTAGTTTAGACATAACTTCCTACAAGCCCTCCGGTAGTGGTGAGTGGGGCATCACACTAACGTCCAAGAATGCTTATGCGACCGTAGATGGCACAAATGCTTATATTACTCTAAGTTGATATGAGGCAAAACTATGACAACAAAAAATTATCTTTCTGAAACAGGTCTTGCGACACTATGGTCGCAAATAAACAAGAAATGCTCAAAATATCTCACTGAAATTCCAGTTGCCACATCCACTACTATTGGCGGAGTAAAAAGTGGAGAGGGTTTATCCCTCTCCACAGATGGCACATTGTCAGTGGTGAAGGAAACGAAAAAGTCAGAGACATTTGTAGTATCTTCCAGCCAATGGAGTGGAAGCTCTGCTCCATACACAGCTACTATTACTCTGACCAATTCCTATGATTCAGATAAAACAGTGATTTTATCTCACGCAACTTATACCGCTACCTCTTCCGATTTAGAAGCCTATAATGCGGCCGCGAGAGCAAGAATTGCCGTGCGTGGATATAGTGGCAGCACATTGAATCTTGTTGCTTTTGGTATAAAACCACAGGTGGACATCCAACTATTCATTACCGAGGTGTGATAGAGATGCCGATAATCAATCTATTAGACTTTGGTAATGCGGATACGATGTTCTTGAAAGACCCGAGCAACCTACGAATCAATGGCGAAACAAGTCAGATTGTAGAAGCAGAAACGTGTCATCTCACCTGGAATGCGGCAGAAGTAGACCCGCCGCAAGATATTACTTATTATGTAAATATCGGCCAAGCACAAAAAACTACCACAAATTTATATTGGGATCTCGCAAATCCTTCGCAATATACTACATCTACATATATTGATGTATATGCTCGAACGGATGATGGCACTCAATCAGGCACTACGAATGGAGTAGCTTTCAACTATAAACCTGCGATTAGTGTTAGCGCTCCCTATGGTCTTACCGTCAATGGCAGTAGTTCTTCCAGCATAGGAGATTCTTGTTATCTGTCTTGGTATGCTTCTACGGTAGAACCTTCTGGATATACGATTACGTATCGTATTATTATTGATAATAGTCTTCCTGCGTATGCCACAACTACAAATACATATTATAGTTTCTCTGAATCTGAAATTAGTAGTTGGACAACAGCAAAATCTATCAAAATAGATGCCTATACTACAGATGAGAATGGCAACACAATTTATTGCCCTGGGTATTCCAATACAGTTTCCTTTACTTACGAACTTAGCAATTATAACCTATTGCTTACTCGTTCGGTCGGCTTTGGCGGCTATCAATCTAATGCCTCTGTTGTCAATAGTTCTAACCTACAAGTTGGTAAGGCTACAGAAAGCGATCACTGGGCAGTATTTATGCGGTTCCCCGCACCTAAGGATTGGGACAAGGTAAAGACTATGACCTTACACGTTTACCGCAATGCCGGCTCTTCTAGCGGCCCCGCAGATTTTGGTGCTCCCAGCACCACTTGGAACGACGCAGGCACCAATATGAGTTATAATAGTATTTTTTATTTGTCTTCCAGCAATACAACGAAAAAAACTATTTCCGCAGCCAATAGTTGGAATACAATAGACCTATCTTCAATAAAGAGTATTCTCCAGAAGAATCAGCAAACAGATTCTAACGGTAACTTTATTGTAGTTAGTATGATTTCTAAAGGCACTTATATGAAAATCAACGCAGCTCCTGGAGGAACTTATTCTCCCTATATCGAAATAACTGTATGATGGAGGCTTTCACTTATGAAAATCTCTTCAATCAAGTCTTCTCTCTCTTACAACAAACTAACCTTTACGGTGGATGCGGTAGGTGCTACCGCATACCATCTTACCCTCGTAAAAGGTAATTAGGAAATTCAGTCTCTTGGTTGGGTTGCCACCAACATCGCAACCTTTACTCTAACAACTCCAGGCGAGTATCGTCTACAAGTGAAATTGCGAGATACCTATGGCAGAGAATCTAAATGGGCACGCGGCCAAAAGGTAAAGGTAGCACAACTTACTACGCCTCCTGCGGCCGAACCATCTACACCAAGCACCCCGTCTACACCCATTTCCGATGATGCTGAAAAACTACTTGCTCAGGCCCTCCCTCTGCTTGAAAAAGCCGTTGCTCTTTTGGAAAAGAGGTGATTTCTATGCGTATAGGTTTGCGTGGAGCCCCGCATAGCAAATCCTGGGCAATTGGTAAAAGGGATGGCCACGAATGTAATAGACACGCCAACGACCCTTCTCTTTGTGCTGGATGCCTTCGTGGCTCCGTGGCAGAAGCCGAACGTTGTGATGAAAATGCTTGGTGGTGTGAAATGAAAGCCTCGGAATTACTTGAACAGGAAGTAGCGCAACAACTACGTGTGCGTGGCCATCAAGTATTTATCGCAGACAAATCTCAACGTCTGGGCTATCCTGCTCCAGTAGGCGATGAACAATGTAAAGTCGCAATGAGAGAAATGTGGAGTAATGGGTTAGATGTTTCCCTTTCTATTCATACTAACTCTGCTCGCGCGGACAGCCGCGGCATTCAATGTATGTGGCCTACCACCCGCAACCCCAAGTGGAAACAATGTATTCATCTGTGTGAGCATCTTGTGATTGCGTTCAAACGCCATTACAACTATATGGTGCGGGCGCGCTTTTATTCAAGTTATGAGGGAAATATGGCTCCCTGTCCGCATAGTTATCTTGAAGTAGATTACGGGAACTCTAATCCAGAGGCGGCCCGCGATTTCTTACGCCATTATAAGGAGTATGCGACCGCAATTGTTGAAGGGCTAGAAGCGTGGTGGGTGAGCGAGGGTCATAGTTTGCCCAATCAGAAGCCAATCCCTCCCGAGGACAACTCTGCTCTAATTTCTCGTCTGAAATCTCTTATCACCCGTATCAAGAAATTGAAGGAGAAATAATATTATGCTACCTCAACAAAAAGTTGTAGATATCGCTACAGAAGAAGTTGGCTATCTTGAGAAAGCCAACGCGAATGATTTAGATGATAAAACCGCCAACGCAGGTTCCGCGAACTACACCAAATATTCTCGCGACCTATGGGCGGTGAAGTACTTCAATGGCGCCAAGCAAGGTGTTGCTTGGTGTGCTGTATTTGTAAGTTGGTGCTATTTTCAAGCCTTTGGTAAGGATAAGGCATTGAAACTTCAATGTCAGCCCACTTCTAACAACTCTGGCGCGGGCTGTACATCTGCTATGAACTATTACAAGAGGAAGAATAGATGGTCTAAAACTCCTGAATGGGGCGACCAAATTTTCTTCTACACCAAAGGCGACACTTCTACCTGCTCTCACACTGGTTTAGTTGTAGGAGTAGAGGGCAACAAAGTAATTACCATTGAAGGCAATACTTCCGCGGGCCCGCAGGTAATTCCCAATGGTGGAGCAGTATGTAAAAAGTCATATGACCTATCGAACGCCCGCATTGCCGGCTATGGACATCCTGATTGGAGTATTGTTGATGGGGAGGATACACCTCCCATGGAGGATAATAATAAAATGACAGAAGTAAATTATATGGCTAAAGTAGTTGCGGCCAGTGGTAGCACAGTGAATCTACGTGCGCAGCCTTCTACTGATGCTCAAAAGTTATATGCTGTTCCTGTAGGGAACCCCGTTCAAGTTATTGCTGAAAGCACTGATTGGTGCCAGATTATCTATGGGCAGCAAACTGGTTATATGATGCGGAAATTCCTTGAGAAGACCACATCCGCACCCACAGGCGGCAGCAGCGATATTGATGCGGCCTGGAATGATTTACTAATTGCCGTAGAAAAAATGCGTATTGCTTTAGGTAAATAAAAAGGGGAGGCAGATGCCTCCCTTATTTTTTTGACAAAAGTGAAATTTTGAGGTATAATGTATATATAAAGATGAAAGAAAGGAAGCTCCTTATGAACGCCAAAAAAGACAATCAGTATTATGGTAAATATTTCGAATATCTTGTGGCTTGTATTCTCAATAAAGAGCTTCCTTGTCTTTCCGCAGAGCAGTGGGGCGTTGCCGGAGAAGATGGACTTGCCATAGAAAAAGAAGCCCACGAAGTCGCGACCTTCCTTGGGCCGCATCGGTGCTTCTACACTGGGCTACATACTGGTAATGCGGACGCTGGATGATGGCCAAACTATCGAACTAAAACAAGTAAGTAGTGGTAGCGGTACTTATTATAATACCAGCATTTACCATATGATGAAGTATGGTTTCAATTTCAAAGATTACCTTCGTGAATTTGGTCTATATGATGCTTTGAAAGATAACTTTTCTAATTTATCTATAAGTGAAAAAAATAACTCTCCGGTGTCTATGGCAGATTCCAGCAAAATCCGTCATCAATTTGCTACTATTTATACAGAAAAAATCTGTCCTATTGATGCGGCCGCCCGCAGCGCTTTTGTTCAAGATTTACGGAAGCATTTTGTAGAAAACCCCAATGATTTCTATGGTTTTGTATCTGATATGCTTTATAAACAAAGTCTTACCAGCCATAAAAAGAAACCTGACCGAATTATTGTTTATAACTATAAAAAGCAAACTATTTCAGAAATTGATTTAGCTGAAATTATTGCTAATCTTTCTACTTACTCTTGTCAGAATACTGATGCTGATTTCAGTATTCTCGCAGGCCCGCTTCGTTTTGTTTTCAGTTGGCAGAATGGTTGCGGCCTAAATAATCCCACTATTCGCACTTTCTTGAGGTGATTTCGTGAAACTTGATAAATTCTATACTAAACCTGCCATTGCCGAACAATGTGTAAGTTTTCTAAAAGAAAAACTTCCACTTATTGGAAACGAAACTTATTTAGAGCCTTCTGCCGGAAATGGCTCTTTTCTTGTGTATCTCCCGCAATTTACAGCTATCGACATCAAGCCTGAAGGCTCTAATATTCAAGCAGTGGATTTCTTTACTTATTCTACTCCAGCAGATATTTGTATCGGTAATCCTCCTTTTGGCTCTCGTAGTGCGATGGCAATCAAATTTTTCAATCACGCGGCGGAGCTTTGCTCAATAATTGCTTTTATTTTACCTGTATCTTTTATGAAATGGGGAGTTCAAAAACAACTTGCCGCCGAATGGAAGTTATATGATTATTTTTATATCCCCGAAAATGCCTTTACAGATAACGGAAAAGACTATTCTGTTAGATGTGTTTTCCAAATTTGGACAAAAGCGGATTATGGTCAAGATTTACGTCTAAAAAAGGCTCCACCTATTTCCCATCCTGATTTCAAAATTTGGCAATATAATGCCACTCAGCAGGCTTACCCCTGTGTAGAAGAGGACTGGGAATATGCGGTCTATCGTCAAGGATATAAAGATTACAGCTCTTTGTTTACAAGAGAAGACTATGAACATATAAAAGAAGAGATGAACAAAAATATTCAATTCTTTTTTATCAAGCCTCTCACTGAACAAGCCGAACAGTTTGTGCGGGCCTGCGATTTTAGTGCTCTCGCAGAACGTAATATTGCTACTCCTGGTTTCGGCAAAGCAGATTTTGTAGGGTACTATGAGGAATATCTAAATGAAAGGAACCACTAAAAGTCAAGGTCAAAAAGATCCCCTTGACCGCTTCTATACCGCGGAATCTACCGCGGCTTTTTGCTTATCTCAATTGGATTTATCCTCATATTCGCTAATCATTGAACCCAGCGCTGGCCGAGGCTCTTTTTCTAATCAAATAAAAAATTGCTTAGCTTTCGATATAGACCCACAGGCCGCAGAAATTCAGCAGCAAGATTTCTTGGAATACTCTCACGAAAAAGGCAATATTCTTGTCGTAGGAAATCCGCCCTATGGGTAACAAAGTAAACTTGCTATTCAATTCTTCAATAAGGCCGCAGAATTTGCTCAAACAATAGCATTTATTTTACCTAAGTCTTTTAGAAAAGATTCAGTTCAGAATAGGCTATCATTAGATTTTATCCTTATAAAAGATGTTGAAATCCCTAATACAATTTTTACTTTACCTACCGGGCAGCAAATCGAAGTGCCTTGCGTTTTCCAAATTTGGCAACGCACAAACAAACCTCGCACAAAGAAAAAAGCAAAAACTACAACTTCCATCTTTACTTTTACTACACCTGAAAACGCGGACTTCCGCATTCAACGTGTGGGCGGTAATGCGGGCAAAGCATCTTTTGATTTATCTAAATCAACAAACAGCAATTATTTTGTGAAGAATACATCTGGTCTCACCAATGAAGAATTAGTTGAAATAATCAACAATACCATATTTGATTCTATTGAAAATACCGTGGGCCCTAAATCTCTCTCCAAAGGAGAACTTATTGAGACCTTGGAGGAAAATTTGACCTAACTCAAATTTTGAGGTATAATGTATATATAGAATGAAAGGAGAAGAAAGCTATGAGTTTGTCATTCAGGGAAGCCCGCAACATCTGTAGCAATGGAGGAAAAAATGTTTCGTCAAGACGATATTATCATTGAAATCAAACGACACCGCGAAACCTTGAACGCTCATTATCGCGGCAGAGCAATTGGTATGGCTACTTGTTTGATTGGCTCTCAGAATTATGGTGTTGATACTTTAGATTCTGATATTGATTCTCTTGGTATATTTGTGCCGGCATTCTATTCTCTTGCTACCAATGCTTCTTGCGAATGGGAGAAAAGTTTTCCTTATTCCTTCGGCATCGCACGAACTATGTCTCATTTCTCCTTCATAAAAAAACTGCGGACGCCTAATATTACTACCTTAGAACCACTATATTCTAAGGTTATATCTATTGGCCCAGAATACAGTGATTTGTGGAAGGAACTTGTGGACGCCCGCCAGGCGATTGCGTTTGTGCGGCCGAAGCAGATGTATGATGCTACAATGGGTTATATTGGGGCGATGGCAAAAGAACTCTATAAGCAAACTGGTAAAAACTTCGATAAGAAGTTAGGCTATAACCCTAAAGCACTTTATCATCTCGCACGGGCTTGCCAATTCTTGGAGCATTACCTCGACCGTGAGATTTGCTATGAATGCGGATCCGACATTCTCTCAATGAAGAAGGGTGAACTTAGTAAGTTTGAGGTTGATGAATTTGTTGAATCCACTATTACTGGTTCTACAGTTCGCAATCATCCTGAATGGTTCGCAGAAATGGTTCCCAGCGCGATGGTAAAAGCAGATTATGATGAATGGCTATATAAATGCGGCAAAAGGATGGTAAAACTAAATGAAGACTTTGATTCTCAATGCTGATGACGTCGCAGTAGAATACAATGAAGAAACACACGAGATTGCGATAACATATTGGTATAATTATAAGCGTCGTTATACCAAGTATGTTTCTACAATCTACGAGAATGGAACAATGGAGGATGGGCCGCGTGGACGAGAAGATGCGTGAATACAGAGAGAGCCATAAGAGATGTAAATTTTGTAGTTATTGTAAGCGAGGTGGCCCTCCTGCCGTATTGCCAGAATTTCCAGATTGGTTTGAATGTCAATTGAAGGATAAGATTATCCATCGTCCCGCTATGCCACGACCTTGGTGTAAGTGGTTTGAGGTGAAAGATTATGTTGGATATGGCTCAAATAATTGAGGATTTTAGAAGAAGACTCGCTGCTATGAGAGATGAAGAACTGCGAGCCGCCGCGGATGAAGCATATGAGCAAAGCAGAACATTGAAAGAAACAATGGGAGAAACAGATGTCTAACAATAGTTATTTTGTTGGCGATAGCTACATTGGTTGGAACAAAGATTTTACCATAGTTCGCCTTGCTAATCGCTTTGAAGTTATTTGGATGGCCACTTCTACTCTTGCTGCTCTTGTTTCGCGTCTTTCTCTCCGAGAAGATAATAGTGGCTGCGGTGTTGTTCCTGATACGTTTTCTGAAGAAGATATCGTGTATCAAAAGTATCGAGAAGGTATTTTACTTCAAAGAGATAAAACCGCGATATTCTTCTCATATGAAACTTTTGAAAAACTAGTCATCAATTTTAGCCAAGCACAAGAAAAAGTAAAAGTAAAAGAAATTTCTTACGAACTTACTTCAAAGGGTTGGCTCATTGGCGGTGGGCCGGTAATTCTTTCTAGTTGGCAAATGGAAGCCATTTATGCCAATCTACAAGAAAAAGAAAAGGTAAATTTACAATTTGGTGATATAGACATTATTTTCTACGATGATCATATTCAGTTTATTTGTGAAGATGTTGAATATAGTCTTGAACAATTTACTGCTATGATGAATCGTTGGAAGGCACAACAAAATAAGGAGAATAAAGAATGAATTATTTCTATAGGATCGGTTCCTCCTCTATCAGCTACGATAACGCAGAGTAGAAAATTATTCTTCGTGATGAACACGATGTTGTAAGGATTGCTCAGGCCCCTTTTGAGCGAATTATCAAGGCTTGGCGGGATGGCAGACCTACTTGTTGGAACGCCCGCAGCACTGCTCCTGGCTGGCGGCTATATGACGAGGGTGTCATCATTGAGTGTTATGAGGAAGACAACCTATGTTTTGTTTGGTTCCCCGAAGATGATTGGGAGGAGATTATTCAGGCATATAATAAGTTTACCAAACAGAATAAAGTCGAGTCTTCTTATGGCCGAATCCTGCCCAATGGTGATTTTTTGTGGTATGATTTTATTTTAGTCCCTTGCCCTCATTCAGTTATGGCCGCGCTGAGTGTGACAGCTTCGTTTGTTCAATTGGCAATTGATGATTGGACATTTGTGCTACGAAACGACACGGTTTTTGTATACTATAAACAAAAGGATATTTTTGAACTTTCGGTCAAGGAATTCGTCGCGGCTATCATCTATTGGCGAAAGGAGACTCAAAACTAATATGTGGTATTTTGTTTGTGCTTCTGTAGGATTTATTCTTGGCTTTGTCATTGCGGCCTGTCTAGCTGCTGGGAGCGATCGCCGATGAAAAGAGAAGGTATAATGGTGGGCGAGAAATTTTTACCTGCCGATATAATCGAACACGTCCTAAATCTGCGGCGGCTCGGTGTTCAAAAAGACATATGGAAGGGCTACGATGGATATTCTTGGATGTATACTTGTATGCCCGAATGTGGTTATATTGATATCGTATGCCATAGAGATGGTCTTCAACAAGACATCTCGTTTGATTTTGGCACATCTGCCGCTTGGTCTGTTGCGGTAGATGAATATTTGAAATTATTGGATTGAGAGTTCTATTCGCGAAAATTTGACTTTTCGCGAATTTTTTGCTATACTATAAAAGTAGAAAGGAGTTGGAACCATTGCCTCCTGAGATTCAAGCTGAGTTCTTTTGTGCCTGGTGGAACAATGAAGACCGGGCCGCGGTAGTAGGTAATGATTACTATCGTCTTTCCAAAGGCCATTTATATAAGAATGGCGAGAACATTGATAAGGAACTATATTGTTATGCGGATGCTTGGATGGAAGCACTTATGAAGGAACACAATGAAAAATGATGAATTTTACACTTTTTCTAAAGATGGCACGGTAAATTTGGCAAGCGGTGAGTGGATTCCTTATGAAGTGATGATGACTTTTATGTCTGGCACTGTGATTGCCAAAGCACACTACTTAGAAATCACAACTGACACTCGCTATTCCTACACAGAAGAAGACGGTCTTGTGTATCTTTGGATTGGCGGCCATAAGGATGTATTTCCTTCAAACCTTTTCTATGAAATGATTTCTGAGTGGCAAAAAACTATTAGTATTAGCGGAAAGGAGGCTCCTAATGCCTAAACTGACTATGCTTTGCGGTTTTCCTGGTGTTGGCAAGTCTACGTTTGCCCGCGAAGAATTGAAGGATAAAGGCGTATATATTTCTCGCGATGAAATTCGTATGCGTTATCTCCAAGAAGGAGATGAATATTTTGCCTATGAAACTCGCGTGTGGATGGACTATGTAGATCTCATTGTGGAAAATTTATCTGCGGGCAAGGATGTTATAGCAGATTCTACTAATATGAGTACGAAGGCTCGCAAACGTCTTCTGAAAGATATTGATTTGTTCTATGATGGCGAACCAATTGAAATCCAGTGTTATTACTTCAACGTGCCTATTGATGTAGCACTGGCCCGCAATGCTCAGCGAAAAGGACGCGCTCGCGTTCCTGATGACGTTCTCCGTAAAATGGCACGAACTTTTGTAGCTCCTATTTACGAAGAAGATGAAAGAATTTCAATCATCTTTGAAGTGAATGAATATAATAAAATCAAGGTGGTATGATAATATGTGGGTATGTGTTGTTGGGGAGACTACTGTCCCTAAAACAACTGAGTATGTTCTAAATCAAATCGGTCATACATTATTCACCGAATATACTAAAGAAGAAGCCAAGGATTTCTGGGACTCCCAGATTGGATGGGCACGTAAATATGAGAACAAGGATATGCGACAGGCCGCGATCAACCGCATTATGTTTGACATTCTTACTTCTCTTGGTGATTGGTATGATCTGATGGCTGAACCAGAAAAAGACCTATGGTATAATCTGATAAATTACTGTGAATGTGAACTTCCAAACTGTTTGTCATTTTTGAAGACTTATAAGTTGGACGCGGCGGACAAGGCCGATGAAGAATATCGCCACAGCAAAGATTATATGAATGGATGGTATTATTACTCCTACGATTCAAGAAAGGAAGAATAAAATGGGCGAAGTATGGTTTTCCTCCGATCTTCATCTGGGTCATCAAAAGGAATTTCTTTATGTCCCTCGTGGTTTCTCTTCTATCGAAGAACACGATGAAGCCATTATCGATAACATCAATGAGGTAGTTGCTCCTGAAGACACGCTTTATCTTCTTGGCGACCTTATGCTGGGTGATAATGAAGAAGGAGCAAGAAAACTACGTCAGATTCAATGTAAGGATATTCGTGTAATTCGTGGCAATCATTGTACTGATACCCGAGTTCGCCTCTATGAATATTCTCTTGGATATCAAATGTTGGGTTATGCGGCCCCGGCTAAGTTCAACGGTAAGAACTTTATGCTTTCTCACTATCCTATGGCCACAACTAACTTTGATTTTGAAAAGAAGCCTTGGGAACGTGTGTATAATCTTTGCGGCCATTCTCATACCAAAGAGAAGTGGGACCCCGCGACTGATTCTATTCACGTAGAACTTGATGCCTGGAACAACTATCCAGTGAATATTGAAGATATTTACAAACTTATTCGTGAACGCTATGGCTTCCAGTAATTTACTGGAAGCTTTTCTTTTTTGACAAAAGTGAATTTTTATGCTATACTATATATATCAAAGTGAAGGAAGAGCAGTAGGTATGGAGAAACAATTTGATCTGAATAAGGTATATACCGAACAGAAACTTGCTTCTGCGGACGGAGCATTCTACAAAGAACGTCTGGAGAAATGGAAGAAACAACGTATTGAAAAAGGGTATTGCGATTACGATCTGTGGGATATGGATGCTTTTCTTATGAAGATTCTGGTAAACGGTTTGCGGGAATTCGCAGATAACACCCACTCTTATCCGGGCACGCCAGTGGAGGGTATTAGTGAGACACCGCAGCAGTGGCATGATTTTCTTTATCATCTAGCCGCGGAATTTGAAGAAGGCTACGATATGATGGATGAAATTGAAGACCTGGAGCGTGCTAAACAGGGTGCGGCTAAGGTCAAGGAGGCGTGGAATACTCTTGGCGAATGGCTACATGACCTCTGGGATTGATACGAACGCTCAGCCAATCCCCCTTATCACGGAAGAACAATGGCGTTGTATTTATTGTAGTGTTGTAATAACTATGCGACATAAGCAACGTAAAGAAATTGTTGATTTTCCTTGTCCTTTTTGCGGCCGCCTGCTTACATTGAGGGGTAGAGAAAAGATTTATCCCTATGATGGAGGAAGGAATTTCTAATGGAACGTTATTATATTATTCGCGAATCTGATTTGAAAGAACTTGTTTATAACGAGATTTTGATTAGATATCTCAATGCCGCGGGTGTAGATAATTGGGAAGGTTGGTCTAACGCCTGGGAGATGCTTTTGGAAGAGTATGGTGAAGACTTCGTTCCTGTAGCAATGGAGGAAATGAAAGATGAAGGACTCATCGAAGAAACAGAGCTGGGCTGAAATTTTTCAGAAGCAACGTCGCAACTGGGGAGACATCCATCCTGCGACGAAGATAATTCCCAGTAAGAAACTTTATAAGAGAAAGAGTAAGCATAGAAAGGCAGAGGAATCTACCTTATGAACATACCGTCAGCAGCGGAACTCAATCGAATTGCTGATGCTCAGCACGATGGACCTTCGCAAATGGTTGCGATGAATATGGAAAATTATCTTGTATACAGCCTATATGATGCGGCTGTTCACGGATATAGAAGTCTATTGGCTTCTACTGAACCTATGGCATCTTTTATTATGGACCATAAGCAAGAACTAATGATACGTGGCTTTGATGTAAATGATGCTCTGATTGAAGGAAAATTTAGAAAGGCGGTAATTTCGTGGCAGAAGTAAGAGCGTTTGTTCGTGGCGATGCCCACGGTTCTTTTGACTGGATTGAATATTTCTGCGAGAATAATCATACTACCCGCAATGATGTGCTGATTCTTCTGGGTGATTCTGGCATTCTATATGGAGAAAAGGAAGATGCTCGTGAACATATACTCAAGCAATATCTCTCCACTCTTCCTATTACCATTCTGGATATTCAAGGCAATCATAGTTGCCCTCCCGAAGATCGCGCGGCCGAAGGATATCTGAAAACACTTATGAAATTGGACGATGATATGGTGGGAATCGCATATCAGAATTTCCAATATCCCAATATTTATCACGCGGTAAATGGCAATACTTACTATATCGCGGGCCATCCTTGTCTTGTAGTAGGTGGGGCCGCAAGCATTGATAAAGAATATCGTCAAATGATGGGCTGGTATTGGACTGAACATGAAGTTATTAGTCTTCAGGATATGAACAATATTCTTCATCAGATTCATACGCGGCACTTTGATTTTGTTTTCACCCACACCATTCCTACTCCTTATATTCCTACTGATCTTTTCATCAAGGGAGTAGACCAGTCCAAGGCAGACCGCCGTATGGAAGATTTCTTGGTGAGGGTAAAGAAAGAAATTACCTATGACAAGTGGTATTGCGGCCACTGGCACGCAAACAGGAAAAACGCAGGTCCGAATATTGATATTCTGTTTGATGAGGTTGAGCAGATCATATGATTGATATGTGCTTATGTAGTCATTGTGCGAGGATATTTCCACAAAAAGAACTTCGGGAATATTCTATGCCAATGCTTCATTCTACATTACCCTCTAGAGATATGATGGCGGACAAGTCAAAAGACATTCTAACCGTCAAGAAGCGGTTGTGTCCACAATGCCGCGAAGAGTTGGCCGAACTGGTATGGAGGTGGTCTACATATGGCTGGGAAGATGAAGAAAATAGCCGTTCCGATTGATATTAAAAAAACTTATTTAGAACGTGATGGCCAACGTATTGAACTAGGAAAGATAAACGTCGAGACACTTACCTCAGTAGAAGAAGAAGCATTGAATAAGATTCCGGCTTCTAATTTGTCTCTTAGCCCAACCCTAGGCATTCTTTCTTGTGAAACCACAATCACGCTAAAAACTTTTATTGGTCTCCTAGACGGTGTTTATGTGCGGCTACGCGATGCTATTATCCCCATCGCCGCAAAAGATTTAGTATGGGGCAACAATGATGAAGCCGCGTGTTATGTATGGAAAGAAACCGGCGAGTCCAGTGTGCTTACTTGGTATAACTATATGAAAGACTGGGCTTTTACTGTAGAAGAATTTGGGGAAAAAAATGCGTGAAATAAATCTTGATACCAATAAATCCTTGAAAGAAATCTTTCAAGCTGTTCCAGTTATTTATTCTCGCCTATATACTGGCACAGTTGTTAATGCTGACGGAACATCTACGGAAAATAATACTATTATTGAAATAGAAACTGGCAATCTTTCGTGGTCGAAAGACGAAGAAACCGCATATTATATATGGGGATGGCCCGGTCCAGACTACAATATTTACAGTCGTGAAAATTATAAGACAGATTGGGCCTTTACTAAGCAGGAAATGGAAGAATAAATTCAAAGGAGAGAAAATTTGATTTCTCTCTTTTTTTGTGATATACTATATATGTAAGATGAAGAAAGGAGTGAAGCGAGTATGGATGTATTTGATACAATGAATATTCCAGAAGAAGAAAAGCAGAAACGTCGCCAGTTGGTCGCTTCTTATGTAGGACAGCAAGAATATATGTTTCGCAGAATTGCGAGGAACGAGCGAAGAATATCGCGGCGAGCCAAGCACGTGAAGCGGGATCCCCAAGGCGATATCAAGTATTGTTGGATGATGATAGCCTCGTGGCAAAAACGGATCCTTCGTGTGAAATCCGGCGAACCACTTGAGAACATTGTTGGAAAAAAGCTAACGAAAAATGGATGATAAAGGAGTAATTATTATGCGTTCTAATTTTGAATCTCGCACCATTCTCTCTGCCTGCCTGGATAACTCTTTTGTATCTCCCGCCGAAGCAACCCGTATGTGGGAGCTTTGTGGCGAATATGCCGAAACGCTGTATGGAGCGCCTCTCTCTAAAATTCCTTTTGGAAAGGGGTATGCCGCTAGGTTCGAACTTTTCACTAAGGCAATGAAACAGATGAATGAAATTCGCGAATATAACTACAAGAAGGCCAATGGTCTAATTGAGCCTTGGGACTGCGATGCGGAAGGAGATCCTGAAGATGAATAAGGATACTATTCAGAACTATACCTTTTCTCACTATGATGCCCAGACTGGTATCAATACCAGTCTCACCTTTACCTGCCCCCACGCTATCACTACTGATACCCTTGCTTATATGAGTTCTCGCGCGGCCGCGGCGTTTGGTTATATGGAACAAAACATTGATGCTTGTTTCTACTATAATGATGACATCTTTAGTGAATTTGACGAAGAGAATGATGAAGAGCACTAAACTCAAACTTTGGGCGGCCTGTTTTGGAACCTTGGGGTTAGGATTTTTTGGAATTCTGGACAAGATTCCTCTTACATATTGCTATGGTTATTTTGTTATCGCTTTCTTTATTCTCACTACTATTTTGGAGATAAACAAATGAAAGAACTTCTGCTCTTTCTTATCTATGGTTCGGCCGCACTGTTTACTTGTTCTCTCGGTCTTGTAGTATTAGCCATTATGAAAGGAATTTCTGATGCTTGATATCTTTGCTTATGTCGCTTTCGCGGGCCTGTGTGTGATAATTATTATGGCGGCGGTAGAGTTGTTTGTTGATGTGTGTGAAAAAATTTCTAGTTTGATTCTTATGTGGATGGAAAAGAAGAAGAAGTGAGATATGGCAATCAAAGTAATTAGCCGGCGTGAACCGCCTAAGCCTGTTTGGTATAGAATTTCCTGTCCTATATGTAAATCCGTGCTTGCTTTCACAGAAGAAGAAATTTACACCCCTGAATTTGTTAGCCCCCGTTTTCTTGACTGCCCAGTGTGTGGTAAACCAATTCATATGCCACGAAAAGATTTGTGGGAAATTTTGATAGGAGAGCCCAAAGATGATTGAAGTAATTGTTCCGCACGATGAGCCAAAATATCTTATAAGATGTTATCGATGCAGGTATATTTTGAAGTTTGCGGAATCTGATGCGATTTATGATAATGATGATAGTGACTATTATCTTGAATGTCCAGTGTGCGGTTTTACTAACTTATTGGGACCTAAAAATAATTGGGATGTTAAAACTGAACGGTTGAAAGGAGAACTCAATGTCTGAACGTATAATGGCTCACGTCGAGCTTATCAATAACATTACCCCTATCGAAGGAGCAGACAACATCGAAGTAGCTCACGTTTTGGGCTGGCAGGTTGTTGTTCGTAAGGCCGAAAACTACAGTGTAGGCAACAAGATTGTCTATATTGAAATTGATAGCCGTTGTCCCTCTGACGCAGAGTGGGCACAGTTCCTGGCACCCCGCAACTACAAGGTAAAAACCATCAAACTTCGCGGTCAAATCTCTCAGGGTTTGATTCTGCCTATGTCTATTCTGCCCGCGGGCACGTATACTATAGGCCAGGATGTAGCCAAGATTCTTGGTATTGAAAAGATTCAGGATGACTATGTTGCTCCTGAAATCACTCCGGAACAGCGTATGAAGTCTAAGCGGCCTGACCTCTTCAAGAAGAAGTGGTTCAAGACTATGATGAAGTATGAGTGGTTCCGCAAGATTACTTTCAAGTGGATGTTCCGCAGTGTTCCCAAGGAAGGTCGCTTCCCCACTCAGTTTGAGTTTGTGAAGAAAACCGATGAAGTGCGTGTTCAGTCTTGGCCTGATGTTCTAAAGATAAAAACTCCTATGATTGTTTCAGAAAAACTTGAGGGTTCGTCGGGGACTTTCATTCTGGAACGTAAACACGGAAAGCACTATAAATTTTATGTGTGTTCCCGCAATGTGTGCCAGACTTCTGAAGCAAAGAAGTGTTTTTATGACGAAAACATTTATTGGATTATTGCCAATAAATACGATATTCGCAATAAACTTGCTTTCTTCCTCGACATTCATCCGGATTGGAAGTATTGCGCAGTTCAGGGTGAAATTGTTGGCCCGAAGATTTGCGGTAACATCTATGAACTGAAAGATTATGATTTTTATGTATTCAATTTCATCGACAGCCAGAACGGCCGCTATGGCAGCCTGACTGCGAAAAACCTCGTAGAAGCCCGCGGCTTGAAGTTTGTTCCTATTTTGGAAACCAGTTATATTCTGCCTGATGAAGTGGATGATATGCTTGCTTATGCGGAAGGTGAATCTACTATTCATCCCACTGACCGCGAGGGTCTGGTAATTCGTTCTTGGGATGGTAAGATTTCTTTCAAGGCGGTATCGAATAGATATTTGCTGAAGAAGGCGAAGAAGGAGAAATAATATGTCCGGATGGTTATGGTATCTTATTGGGTGTATATGGGGCACTATCCTAGCTTTATATTTTCTGGATGAAGATAGGAGATCAAGGAAATGAGCATAATTCAAATTGGCATTGGTATTCTCGCAACTATAATGATGATTATTGCTATAGAACTCACAATTCAATTTGGAATATTTGTTGTTTATTTCATACTTAGTAAACAACACAATAGGAGTGAATAATATGCTATCTTTTATTGTGCGTTTAGCCGCATTTACGGTGGGTTCTCTTATTGGGAAATGGCTTGCGTTAGATCTACCAGATATTATACGAGAGCGTCAACATAAAAAAGAAAATGTCGCAAGTGCGGCTGCCCGTGAACAAGAGAAATTGTTGCGAGAACGGCTAAAGGAGAGATATAAGAATGACATCTACTCTTGACCTCATTCTTATCATTGTTTTTATCGTTTCTTTGATAGTCCCAGGAATATTTTGGCTCGTTGTAATAATGCTTAGCCTCATAAGAGAATTGAAAGGACAAGATTGAAAGCACAATTGAGAGACTACTAAAAGAGGTATAAAATGATATCTACTTTCAAGATTCTCAACTTTATTTTTATAATTGCCGGAATTTTCGCGATTATTATGGAAATTATCTATTCTTCGAAAGGATGAGCCTATGTCTGAACTAAATACCAACCCTATTGCTGATCTCAATCGCTATAATCTTTCTATGTCCAAAAGCCTAATTGATAAAATCTTCTTTATGGATAAAATCGACGATACTATCAAAGTCATTGTTGATTATGGTTGCGCGGACGGAACTCTTATTCGTTTCCTTGCGCCACTGTTTCCAGAAATGATCTTTATTGGCTATGACAAGAATGAAGAAATGATTTCGCGGGCTGCCGCAGCGAACACATATGAAAATTGTGTATTTTATGCCAATCCTTATGAATTTATTACTTGGCTAAAAGAACACCACTATGGTATTGATGAATGTGCGCTCAACATTTCTTCCATTATTCACGAAGTATATAGTTATAGCACAAAAGAAGAAATTGAGGATTTTTGGCATTTTGTCAACTATACCGGCTTCAAATATATAATTATTCGTGATATGTGTTTGGACGAAAACGCCCATCGTGCTTCTCTAAAAGAAGATCTAATCAAAGTAAAAAGCAACTATTCCGCGGCCGCCATACAAGAGTTTGAGCAGGAACACGGCAGTATTTGTGATAATTACAATCTGATTCACTTTTTGCTAAAGTATCGTTATAAGGATAATTGGCAGCGAGAGGTAAAAGAAAATTATCTGCCTTGCTCTACGGAATATATTGCTTCACAAATTGGAACCTCTTATAGCCTTGAATACTATGATCACTATATTCTTCCTTTTTTGGCCAATGTTGTAAAACGAGACTTTGATATTACCATAAAAGATTATACGCACGTAAAATTTATCTATAAATTGAAAGGCTGATTTCAGCCTTCTTTTTTTGACTTTTTTCAAATTTTGAGATATAATATAAGAGTAAAAAGGAGAGGATTGAAATGACTAATCGCTTTGTATTTACCGACCTCCACGGTAATGGGGAGGTTTGGAATCAGGTCAAGAAATTCATTGGCAACCAACCCACTGTTTTTCTTGGCGATGCCGCAGATCGTGGCACGGACGGCTTTCGCATTATTTATGAGATGAAAAATATGCCCAATCTTACTTATCTCCGTGGCAATCACGAAGAACTTCTAATCGAAGCGGCCCGCGAATATATAGAGGATAGTATTGCTGGGGAACAAGTTTATCTTCTCTTCTGTAATGGCGGCGCCTCTACTTTCCAAGCGTGGGAAGATGCGGGCCGGCCAATGAATATTATCAACTGGCTTGATAAACTTCCTGCTACTTTGTCGGATGGAAATTATGATATGTGTCATAGTGGCTGCTTCCAGACTACTCTCTATGAAGATTGGGCTAAACAAGATCTATGGGATTTTACGTGGCACCGCTCCCACTTTACCCAACCTTGGTATGAGTGCCGCACACTAATTCACGGTCATACTCCCGTAGAGCATTTGATTACTAATTATCGTAATTTTGATCATAAGGCTGTTCTCTACAACGGCAACAAACTTGATCTCGACATAGGCACAGCTGTGTGTGGTGTTTCTGCTGTATATGATCTTGAGAATAAGAAAGTATTCTATATTGATAAAAACGGTGTTCAATCTATTGAAGACCCTGTAAGGAAGTAATCCTATGGAAAAACGTTGTAGTTGTTATGATTCTTCACGCGAAGTTTGCTTGGGAACAAAAGAAATAGATTGTTGCTCTTGTGAAGGAGATACACGTAGATGCGATTTTTACCCCTATAAGCGAGAGAAAGATTATCGCACTACATTTTGCTGCGGGCGGGTGATGCTTATTACCTATAATTGCTGCCCGTATTGTGGAGGTAAGCTATGAGCAAAAATCGACCGTATCCAGGCTATTATATTGCCTTCGAAGCCATTGACTGCGCAGGAAAGACAACTCAAATTGAGCGTGTAAAACATTGGCTTGATTGTGAAGGATTCTCTACTTTCTTCACGCGTGAACCAGGCGGCACTGATTCGCCTATCGCAGAACAGATTCGTCAAATTATTCTGAATCCAGAAAATAAAGATATGACTCCAAAGACCGAAGCGTTGCTTTTCGCGGCCTCCCGTGCTCAGGCTATTCCTACAACCATTCGGCCGCATCTTGAAGCTGGAGATGTAGTAATTTCAGATAGATCTGTATATTCTTCCTATGCTTATCAAGGTTGTGGTCGTGAATTATTCGCCCCCTTTACCTTGGCAAAAGACACCAACGGTAATCTAACTCGTAAAATGCTTGGGCCAATGTTTTCTTTCAATCGATGGGCAACAGAGGAATGTCTGCCAGATTGTATATTCTATCTTCGCATTCCTTATGAAGTTATGCTGGAACGCAAGGCGGCCCGCGGCATTCCCACAGACCGCATTGAAGCAGAGCAACACGACTTCTACGAGAAAGTTATTGCGGAGTATGACCGTATGGCTCGTTCTCGTGCTAATTTTGTAGCAATTGATGGCACCAAAGATGTAGATACAGTATATTATACCATCATCAATATATTGCGTAAATTTATGATGGCGGATGAAGTAGGTAAATATAAGAAACTTGTAGAACCTAAGAAGATTTACCGTAATCAGCTTGACTACCTCAAGATGGGTAAGACTAAATGGCTCGATGCTTCCGTGGAAGATTTTGAAGAAGCCCAAAAAATTGCCCAACAATCCTACCGCTATGATGGTAATATTGATGATGTCGATGTGGACCTCAGCGATTTATTCTAACAGATACTATGAAAAAGGAGTAAACAATGACTAATCAAGAATTGAGTAAAGTAGCCCAGGCCGCGGCTTATATGGATGTTTTGGTGAATGCTGGAATTATTGACAAAGAAACAGAAGATTTTTGTATCAATAATGTCAAACGGATTTTGGATGAACTATTGAAGGAAGGAAGCAAGACACAGACCATTACTGCTACTCCTCTTTATCGTGGTCTCGATGCTATTCCTACAACAAATAGTCATCCCGAACTTACGACCGCCCGCAATATGTAAAGGAGAAAACTATGGAGTTTATCAACCCTTATAAGCGTTATAGTGAAGATGTAAAGCAGTTCTGTCATTTTGAAGATGCGGAAGCTCTTAATAATGAATTTTCATCTACTGAACTATCTAATTGGGTTCATACCTCCGATAACTCTTTTATCGATACTTCCTTCGGCCGCACCTGTAAGCAACTTCACGAATCCCATTATCAACTTATTGGTATCTCTTATGAAGCACCTTGGGCACACAATGGCTATTATTGTGCTGTTGTATTTACAGATGGAGAAGACTATCTCTGGTGCCATATCAGTGAAATCATAATCAATTGGTGGAAGGAACAAATTCAGAATGTATAATCAAGAACAGTTCTTGGCAGAAAAATTCTCTAATTTCTTGCGGGCCTGGGGAGAGTTTCATTACATTTATACCGAAGCAGACATTAGTGAACAGTGTATGAATAATGTATTAGGCGTCTTCGATCCAAATGTAGTGGAGCTTACTATCTCCGAAGAAGATGACCACTATGAACTTCACGGGAGGATAAAGAGATGAATGTTTCTGGGCTTATGAAATTCTTAGTTGAGCAGAACCATATGTCTACTACGCAAGCCGCAAATGGTATTATGGCTTGTATAGAAGAAATTCACCTATTAGCGGCTGAACCCGCGGCTAGCGCTTTTAGTTCCCAAGAAGAAATTATTACGTATTTCCTCAACATTGATCCTGAGCTATTCTATAATTTGGTGGGAGATTGATTTGAAAGAACGCTTCTTTAGTTTTGCGCGAGAGTGTGCTTTGAATAGTGATTTTCATAAAAGAGCACGTTTTCACGTTGGATGCGTTGTCGTATGGAAAAATAGTATTATTGCTAAAAGCAATAATAGAATTACTACTCATACCATTCAGTGGAAGTATAATATAAAATATCGTCCTTCACGTTTTGATACGTCTTCTAACCGCTATTATCCCTCTTGTGTTCATGCTGAAATCGCAGCTCTGAGTAAAATAAAGTATTTAGATATAGATTTTTCCAAAGTTGATGTTTATGTTTACCGTGAACTATGGGATGGCACTCGTGCGTGCGCTCGCCCTTGTATTGCCTGTGAAAGTTTTATGCGGGACCTCGGTATCACGCACGTATGTTATACAATGGAGAACTCCTTTGTTGAAGAGTGGTATACATAAAAAAAATAGGGGTAGAACCGAAGTTCTACCCCTTATATATTATAGTTTCGCAAGACGTTTTAGCAAATATTCGTATTCATCTTCCATTTCTTGGTGAATTTCATCCCATAGACACATAGAAACACTTTCTTTTTCAAAATCTGTCTCTTGCTGCGCATAATTCTGAAATAAAGCGTGTGTTTCTTTGAATGACTTATTTAGACGCTCTGATGCGGCCGTTCCGAAATACTTAGCCAGTTCGGCTTCGCCATCTTCTTTGGCGCAATAAGCATAGTCAAGTTCGGCTCTCGCGTCGCTTAGGTCGTCTTTCATAAGTTTATACAAATATTTATAATATTTTGTTGTCATTTTACAATCTCACCACCGTCATCGCTACATTACTGATTGTTGCCGCAATACCTGTGTTCACCAGTGTCAAAGTAGTGGGCAAGTTATTGTCTATCGCACAACAGTTAGGTAAAACTCTAATCAGTGCCGTGAAACTCAAATTGGCAACGTCTGTAGTGCTTTCACTCGTCTGCGTCGCTTCTGCTCCCGCATATGCGGTGCCATTAGAATACAATTGTAGTGTGATGTTGCCAGCTGTTGCTGTGGTATTCGCGGCGTCAGCGTTGACAGTAATTCGATAGTAGCCCGCCCGCTGAAGACTTACAGAGCCAGTGCCCGCAGTGTGAGAAATACATCCGCAAGTGCTGACACCATTATTGTCAAGAGCGACTACTCCATTCACAGCAACAGTCTGGTCTGTGTTAGAATAGGTGTATAGCATTACTGTTTCCTCCTATTATATTAGCCGCGGCAGGTCTGGCAACCGCCAGCAGAAGAGCCAAAATAGGTATAGTCATAGCCATTAGGAACCATACCATTAGTAGCATAGCCAACTACATAGGCGGGCACAGGAGATTTGTTCTGTAGAGTACCAATAATAGTGGAGGTCTGACTATACTGACTAATAAGGCTGTTGGCTTCGACTAGATCGCGGTCCTTATCAGCAAGACGATCGCGTAGATCCTGAATAGTGTTCGCAACAATAAGTTCACGAGTCTCACGAGCTTCATCGCGAATGGTATTGGTAATTTCGCAAGTATTACGATAGTTCTCAGCAGACAGAGAAGCTAAGCCCTGCTTGATGTCGCAGCAACATTGAGACTGAGTATAGCCCAGCTGAGCCATTCCCTGCTGAACGCCATTGAAACCAGAACATAGATCACGACCGACCTGGTTGAAGCCTTGTAGGTTAGAAATATTGGCTTGGTTGAAGCCCTGTAGCATATTAGTATTGACACCATTGAAGCCCTGACACAGTGTCTGGCCCATAGTATCGAGTTTATCTGTAATTGTCTGGAAATTTAGTCCATCATACAGTTCCGCCCGTGTGAGAGCACCTTGAGCCGCGGCATCGCCATTACCCCAACCACCGAACATACGGAAAGCGTAAATCCAGATTAGGTAGACAAACTTTGTGTTAGCTTTATATCACTATAAAGAACAGACTATATCATCCTCTCATAAAGAGGTCCCGCACTTCTTGCTTACGCAACAATACTCCTAAATAGGATAGTCGTTGAACCATTGATTGGTTGCTGATTGTCTTTCTAAGAAAGAGTTTCCAGCAGTTCACGGGATTTGCGATTAGATATCACTATCTAATGTCCCTTTCTTGTCAAGGATTGCTCCACATTGCGTCCATTCCGTAGCCATCATCACGACGGTTGCCGAATACAGCTGCCATATCAGCAGGAGACATACCATTTTCAAAAGTCATAATTGATTCACCTCATATAAAATTTCGTGGTTTTACCACGTTTAGCGTCGTAAGTCTTGAATAAAGTTGATCCCAGCATTGATGTCCGTTTCACTCATTCCTTGTGAACGAGCAACCGCAGCCAATTGGTTCAACATCGCTGGATTGATTTGCGGCACCCAAGCAATAAACTGCTATTGGTTTATAGGCGGCGTTTGTGGCTGCTATCCATTAAACATCCCACTTTGATTCCGCTGGAACTGCCGCATTATTTGCTGAGGATTGTTGAACATTTGCTTTACCTCCCCCTTGTCGTATAGCATTTAGTTGTTGCTCCAGTGCTGCCACCCGCGACTCTAAATTAGATTGCGTGGACGTAGGAACCGTCTTAGGAGCCTCATATGGAGCGATTGTGTAAGCCAACAGAGTTGGTTGCCCGTTTTGAATTGTTTTGATATACATCAAATTCTCAGGCATACAAATAACTGTGGCCAGCCCGCCAGAAGTAGGAATATTTGCTACTTCCAGACTATTTTGAATTAGATAAACATTGCCATTAGGTTGCGGAAACATTGGAGCCGATTGTGTATTGAAGTAAGGGCTCCCGCCATAATTTAGAGCCATCTCTATCACCCCTTCACAATATAAGTAGAAATCAATTATTACAAAATTATTACAAAAATAATATTTGAAAAGTTTGATTTTTTTCAAATTTTCTGATATAATATATATACAATCCAAAGAAGAGGTGTGAATGTATGGTAAATCGAGCGGTAATCGTCAAAGACGAATACATTGTTTATGCCAGCTCCAACAAACTTGTGCCAGATAATGATGACTTTACCTATCCTGCTGCTTTGGCGGCACTTGTGCGCGCCCGTAAGCAAGATATCATCCACGGTGTAATGTTTGTGGATGACGCTATTTCTCTAAATGGTGCTCAGGCAGTAGCAGATGCGGAACTAAGTAAAGTTGTATATGCTAAGCCCGCCCAAACTATGGACCAGGTAGCGGCCCTTCAACTAATGGAACAGCTTGGTATTGAAACCAAGTATAATCCTAATATCAACCTGTGAGGTAATTCAAATGGACACTATGAGTTATGTGTATCTCGGAATTGGTGGTGTGCTACTAATTGGTATTATTGTGGCACTATTCCTAAACAAGGACTACCTAAAGTATTCTGGCATCTGTAAGACTGTTCTAAATGCTGTCAAACTTCTACTCGGCGCGGCCGGTCAGATTGGCCTGGATAAGAATGCTGTGGAAATTGCCACTAAGATTGTTCAGGCCGCAATTGAAGGCACAGTAGAAGCAGAAAACCTGTGGAAGCAGGGTCAACTCGATAAGGAAAAGCGTAATGAATACGCTCAGACCTATATTGAGACTACGCTGGCTAAGGCCGGAATTAACCTAAATGAACAGGCACATCTGATAGTAAATGGCGTTATTACTCTTGTATGCTATCTACTGCCGCATAACACACAACCGGAGGCGTAAGCCTCCAATTTTTTTATCGCAAAAACGCATTTTTCGACCTCCGCTTGCGACATTATTTATAAGGAGGGCGATAAAAATATGAAAATCAAAAAAGCTCCTGTAAGCGACCTAATTGCTTACTTCATTGAATTATACAATAAAGATATTACAGGGACAGAACACACGTCTATTCCTGATATAATTTCTTCTTATTATCAAAAAATCGCCGGTTCTCGCATTCCCATTTATGAGAAAATTCTTATCGAGGACTGGTGTTTTAGTAGTTGGGGAGAAATTGAGGATATGCCGTGGACAGAAGGTGTCCTTGTAAAAAACAAGAATGGTGATTTTGGTATCACCTGCTACACCGGGGCAAGAGATATGGGCAGAGCAAATTATGATGAATATGATTTGCTTTATGTGTATTTTCTTGATCATAATATTCTTTCGCGGGAATACTTCCATCCCGAAGACTGGGAATTTTATGGTATTATGACCGAATATTTCCTGTATAAAAATATCAATGTAGGTCAGCACTATACCCTGGGCACTCGCAGTTTAGGGCCGGGCCGCAGCGGTAATGATGTGTTGATGCTACAAAAACTTTTGCGGGCCTACGATGGTAAGACTGAACTAAGTGGTTATTTTGACAAGGATACTGAAAAATCCGTGAAAAATGCTTAGTATTCTTTCTCTCTGCCCGCGACTGGTATGTTAGCAAGAGAAGATATTTTGCTAACCTTCTTGGGTGGTGATGGACGTGTCCAATGAAGCCTTTAGAATCGATAGTAAGGGGAACTTAGTGATTACAGGAAACTTCACTTTTGCGCAAGGAAACTACCTCAACGCCCCAGCAGAAGCAACACTAAAAGAAAACTTTCTTATCTATCTTGACCTTCAATATGAGCCGCTAACAGATTAGCAAATCATCAATATTTGCGGAGGTGAAGACGGTAATGGATAATAATCAATCTCAGATGAACTTTCTCCAAACTTTCATTACCAACGCAAATGAACATAGTAAGAAACTTACCGTCATTGATACAGCAATTTATTGTATTCTAATGATGACCGCACTAACACTAACCGTCATATTTCCTCATCTTGCGGATAATTTATAGGCAATTGTAGGATATCTTACGACCGCATTCGTAGCACTGCGTGGTCTATATAGTGGCAAGGCCGCCTTGGAGAACTATAGCCGCATAAAAAATGCTATGACAAATGCGACTTATGACTACGAAGAAATTTCTGATTCAGATGATGAATCACTGGGATAAAAATTTGACTTTTTTCAAATTTTCTGATAAACTATATATGAACGATGAGAAAAGGAGATGATTCCAGTGGTGAAGTTTTATTCTTCTATCACGAATAAATATTACGACAGTCTTGATGAGGCTACGGCCGCGGAAAATGAAATCAAGCACGCACAGGAAAAGCGAGAAGAAAATCGCACAAGTGCTATTGAAGAGCTGCGTGAGTATCAGCAGCAGGTAAAGGAAATGAAGAAGGAGAGCGATAAGGCTTATAGGTCTTACGCAGAACTTCAGCGTTCTTATGCTAAGAAACTCCAGGAGTATTATCAAGAGTATGGCTATTACCCGAAGGAATTCAACGATATGAATCCTTTGACAATGTTTTTTCTACAGTAATTTCGCGGGCTAACCGCCCGCAGATAGGCCCGTAGTACAGCGGTCAAGTACAGCGGTCTCTTTTCTATAATGAGTGAAAGGAGCCTATATGAGAAATCATATAGTGAACAGCCCCCTAATAGACGAAAATCTCTCTGAGACAACGGCCTGCTAAGTTCGTGAAAACGATAAATGCGTAGAGACTATAGAGGGGCTACCTAAACCAGTAATGGCAAGGTAATGAAATAGTCCAGCCTACAACGCTCGAAGAGCGGCCGCAGCGATGCGGAGTAGGAAGAAAACCGTAGCCTTTTGAAGGCGCAAACCTGAGTTCGAATCTCAGCGGGCCCGCCACGCTTTCCAAGAGGTAGCATTGATTGAAAATCAGTGAGAAAATGATGATATCAAGCTCTTGGATTTCTTTTTTTCTTCTCAACTAACAGAAAGGAAACAACTATGATTGACAATTTCCCTCAATTCCGTGATGCTCTGAAAGCCAACTTCGATCGTCTTGTGTCCACCAATCCGCCTATCTTCCAAGTAGATATTGATAAAAATGCTTTCTACCAGCTTTACCAAAACTCTTTCCCTGATGGCACCAATCCTATGTATCGCGTTCGTCGTGAGTATGATTGTTCCTGCTGCCATCAATCAGGTGGGTTCTATCGTAATTTGGAATGAGGAAACCAAGTCTGCTGCGGCTCGTGCTCAGCAGCGCGCCCGCATCGAAGAAGTCCTGTTTGAGCGTGAGAACGCTGAACTTCGCAATAAGTCTCCTGAAGAACTTCGAGCAATGCTTGATCAACTGGGGAAGTAATTCCCCTCGTCGTGAGTTGGTGTAATGGTAGCACACCGTGGCAGAATAGTACATCACGGAAGAGCTTGGTCAGAACGGGCACTCACGACCATTATTGAAAGGAGTAATTTATGACACGTCTTTTTGAAAATGATGATGTAATTCTGGAGAAAGATGAAAATAATGAATACCGCCTCTCTTTTTCCAAAGATGGGCATTCTAAAAGTGAGGGACATTATCCATTTTATGGTCTTACTCCTTGGGCAAATCGTCTTCCTGATTGTAGTGCTTTTGGTATTGACTGGGAAGGACCGCAAGGATGGGTCGTGTGGAATTTGTGATGCCTCGCGAAGGTGGCCGCGCTACCCTCTATACAGAAAGAATGGGACCCGCCTTTGTCAAAGAACTCCTGAATCAATTTGTTGATGAATGTGTCGTGGAGGAGTAATGATTTACAACGCAATTGTTTTAAAGAAGCGTAATTGGTTGTCTGGCTTGTTCTACAAAGAGATTATGTATGTAGATACACTAAGCCTCAATATCACCAATAAAATTCAAGCCGCAGGTATTCACTTCAAGCCCAAGACATCCTTCACAAATGATACCTATTGTCTTGTATATTGTCTGGTGCGTTCTACTTATAAAAATCTTGAAAAATTTTTGAACTTGCTGGAAGAAAATCAAGACAAAATGTGTCTCTTGGGCTACCCTAATTATGAGGTAGATTGTAAAACCTTATTTACAAAGCTCACTAAGTGAGCTTATTTTTATTGGAGGTAAAGTGGAACTAATATGGACGAACGCGAAATCGTGCTAACAATTCGAGACTTCAAAGAAATTCTCAATCAACTTCTGCGGCAGATCGATGCTCTGGAAGAAAGGATTGAAATTTTGGAACAGAAAAATAATTGACTTTTTTCAAATTTTGAGTTATAATATGTATGTAAGGTTGAGAGAGGAAAGAAACTTCCCCTTATACCAAACAACTGATGGGAATCTGGACTGAAACTATCACTGGTGGCTCCTGGGCCACAACATATGTAGTAAGCCAGGCTGGAACAGCCATAACACAAATCGGTTGGAGGATGCCTATGCGGTTTAGGACCGAATGAAATCTCTCGACTTCTTCTCCCACAGACCCAATAGGAGGGCGGGAGAAAAGGGTTGTAGCTAAGAGTAAAGGTGTAGGCTACGTAATAAGCAGGCCGGATAACGCTTTCCCACGGGAACTTCTCTCCAATAAAGGAGACCCCTCGCAGACGTGAACCCTCCAGAGTGGTCATCGGAAATCCGAGCTATCTAAGAGGAGCGGGCAGAGCGTAAAAATATGATAGGATAACTGCTTACTTCATATGTTGCTCAGTATATAAATTTGATTATAGCAAGGCCCAGAGGTATGTGGATGGAGAGAAACGTCGTCCAAGTAAGATGCAAGCCAGAATTGGGTTAGAGGACGACAATTGCCGATCTACTAGTGTAGAAACGATTTCTGTAATCGTTATGCGATTACTGCGAAACTGGGTCGCTCCCATGAATTGAAGTTGTAGGGATAGTGGTGAAATTCATTGGTCTTGAAAGTAGCGATTTCATATAATCCCAGTGAACGAACCATTGTTCCAGTTAGTAAATTCAAAAGAGGTTTGCTATACCTCGGAGAGTGCGAGGGCAGCGTTCTCGCAAACGGCTTCGTCAAAATCTCTCCACCCCTTTATGGAGTAGTCGCCTAATGGTATGGCCCCTGTCCTCCAAGCAGGTTTTTCTTGCGAGTTCAAATCTCGTCTACTCCTCCAACCTCCGTATTTTTCTCGAAGAGACCCGTAGCACCTTATCACCTTCTTCATTTAGAAAGGATAAGAGTCAAAATATCACAGATTACAGTGATTGGTAAAGGACAAATATGAATCTTTATACTTCTTATTGGGCTATGGTTCGTAATTTCCCAAAGAATCTCGTAGGGCTTAATACAACTATGTGGCCGCCCAAATGGCGGCCCTTGGGTCAAGACAAACGCGGTATTTGGGTAATTGATTGCCCACCTCTAAAACCAGGAAAAGGCTGTAGTAATCTTTGTCGTGGCTTGTGTGAGCCGAGGCATCCGCAAGATTGCGACTTTCTACAAAAGTATTACGAACAACTTTCTCAAATTGATTTCTCTAAGTTTTGTGATTCTTTACAAAATTTAGCAGATCGCGTCAAAAAGCGTGAAAACTTAGAAGATGTTGATTTTGCTTTTATTGTTTTCGAAGCCCCAAAGAATATGTGTAGCGAGCGTATTATAATCCAGCGATGGCTTTGTGATAACAATGTCAAAATTCAAGAATGGAGCTGACCATTGGCTCTGGCTTATCTTTCGTGGAAACGTGGCTGAGTGGTCGAAAGCAGCAGTTTGCTAAATTGCCGTGGGGAAGTTCCCCACCGTGCGTTCAAATCGCACCGTTTCCGCCAACGTCGAAGTTTGATGGTTCGTCGCGACGATATCATCCGGGGACACGCCTACCGTTATCGGGCGGAGCGACTTCGTGTAGCTCAGTTGGTAGTAGCACAGCACTTTTAATGCTGGGGTCGAGGGATCATACCCCTCCACGAAGACCATGTGTGCCCATAGCCCAATTGGCAGAGGCAATAGACTTAGGATCTATACAGTGAGGGTTCAAATCCCTCTGGGCATACCATAATGTTGGGGTGTAGCCAAGCGGTAAGGCATATGACTTTGACTCATATATGCGTAGGTTCAATCCCTACCACCCCAGCCATTTGTCGCAGTGGTGCAACCGGCGAGACACAGCAGACTTAAAATCTGCGACGATTGATACATTAGGAGTTCGAATCTCCTCTGCGGCACCAGTATGTTGTTTCCGGAACAACCACGTGGCTGGATTTCACGCAGCCCACCCGATACGGAGAGAGCGGAACGCCTCTGATTCAAGCGGACCATAACCGCAGAAAGTCGGGTATTTGCTTCTGTAGCCTAACGGTAAGGCACCTCATTCGTAATGAGGGGATTGACGGTTCGAATCCGTCCGGAAGCTGTCTTCATAGTCAATGCCTTCACGCGGCGAAGATGTTTTCACCAAATTGGCTAACAATGGAAAGGAGAAAATCTAAAATGATTCGTGCTGAAATTCTTCTCACTACTGCTCAGGATGTAAACAAGTTTGTTTCCATCATCAACCGTGATGGTTCCGCAGACAAGTATATCCTCACTAATGTAGATGGAGATCTCAATGTGAGCGCCCGCAGTTATCTGGGCGCACTATATGCGGCCACCGAATTTGGTAAGCTGTATCTGGTAAACCAGACAGAAGATGGTAAATTCCCCAATGGTATCGATGATTACCGTGCGTAAGGCACGGTATTTTTTTATATAGAGGTGAGAGTGTGAGTAAAAAACTTTCGTCAAATGATGTAAATGCTCAGGAATGGCTAAATACATTAGGCGGTTTCGGAGTCACTCTAAATATAGAAGGCAACCCTTATATTCCTTCTTCAAATGCTTATCTTTCTTCTTTTCTTGAACACGCAGACAGCGTAGCATCACAAGAAATTAGGAGCGTGCTCGAAGCAAATATTAAACAAAATAACCAAATTATTGGCCAATAGAAACAAATTTGGGCCTCCATCGCTCGTATAGTAGGTGGAGATTAGGCTTTGCGAGACCTTTTGAACAAGCGGGTTCAAGGCGATGCTTTTGGAAAAGATTATGGCTTGGGGGATGTTCTAAAGACAAGCCCGCAAGAATCTATAGATAAATCTTTATAGGATCTCAATGCCCTTGAACGCTCTTAGAAAGACATAAGAAAGAAAACAGACCAAACAGAAAAGGCTTATCGTTCTATGCTAACTAAAGTCGCAAAAATATTTGATGATTTTAGAAAAATGAAAAATAATCCAAATTTTTCTTATAAAAATTTTTATGATTATCTAAAATAGAATGAACCAAAAGTCACGGGCTTAGAAGAAGCATATTACCAAGACGAACTTTATGGGTTATAGTCCGAAAAATTAGAGGCAACTTATATTCAAATGCTTGATAAAATCGCAGATAGCCTATTTGGTTCTGATGAAGATAGGGTTTCAATAACTTCTGGCACAGGTCGAGGAAAAGGAGGCACTTAGGAATTACAAGAAATTCGTAAACAGCTAAAAATTTTCAAAGATAGCCAGAAGGCCATTATGAGCAACCCTGAATATTCCCGCTCTCGTCGTCAACGGGCTAAAGATGATAAAAATATAGATATTAGTCGTTATTTCTCTATTTCTAAAGCATAGCTCAAAAAAATGGATTCAGATTCTCCTGTAAGAGCATTTGTCGAAGCATATCACGCCCTTATGGATGCTTTGATTATAGAAAAGCGAGGCTCTCTTGCTAAAGCGGAAGCCTCAGACTTAGATGTTGTTCACGCAATCGTTCGAGAAGCATTGAATGGTGGAGATACAATTCGGTTATTGTCTTCTCACCGAAATCAATACAGCGAAACAGGTATCAATTGGGAGCGCGTGGGTAATAGTTTAGCCACATATGCGCCAGAAATTGGAGTGGCGCGCATAAATAAAGATCCAGGAATTGCTCAAGAGGTATTACAAAATGGGCACTATCGATATAATCTAACGGTAGAAAATGTGGGCCAAGATAAAAATCGTAGTATTATACAGGATGCTATTCCCGGTGGGGCTAATTCTATAGAAACACGAATAGAAGAATTAGGAGCCTTATCAAAAAGTCTAATCAATGAGCCTTATCTAACCTATACTCATCACGATAAAAAGACTGGCCTGACAGAAACCAAACGCTTCATAGAAAATAAAAGAAATCAGATTAAAAAACAAGAGGGAAAAATAGATACAGTTTTACATATTAGCTCTGGCCAAGAAAGTTATAACATTGCTTTTTCAGACAAACTTTATAATATAAAAAATATGCGAGAGTATGGCATTATGTAGGGTGATTTACTTACCAATCTTATTAGTTTAGATAGCGGCCACGGTAAAATGGATAACCGAGTTCTATACTTGCTTTTACTCAACCTTTCCAGCTTAGCTGCGTTTTATGCTGCGGGTGATGATAATCGAAATAAAGCAGAATGGATAGTAAAGGCGTTGCTTTCTTAGAACTTTTTCGCGGCTGCTTTTGACCCGTCTAATATAGAGTATAGTGAGAATCTATCGATGAATAGCAGTAATACTTTATATATCGCCAACTTTACTGGACAACTTGTTCCTCTTTATTCTATCCTCACCACTATAAATAATTATATGAACCTACTACTTAGCGATAAACAACTCAATGACTCTCCTTTAAAAATTACTATTGATTGGGCGGAAATGGGTAGTGATGGGCAAGGAATGTATCAAGAAGCCTACGACAACTATCCACCAAAAACAAATGATGATATTAGTAAAACTGCTCGTTGGCATTATGTCGCACAACAAGTAGCAAAAAACACCAAACTTGATATGACTTTCAATATGATTGCTTTCAACGCTTTATATATGGGCTTTTATGAGAAATAAAAATTTGACTTCCTTCAAATTTTCTGCTATAATAAAGAAAATAAGAAAGGAGGTCTATAAAATTTGAGTAAGAAAATCAAAGTATATCTTGCTTCGCAAATTTTTGCCGAGTGTTGGCGAGACTATAATGAAAAGATTGCCCAACGTATTGAGCGAGAGTTTCCAGAAGTAGAATTATATGCTCCGCAACGCAATGCTTCTATCAATGATAAAACTAAATGCGCGACCGCAGAACAAATCTGTCAAGGTGATTTCAATAACAATCTTGATACAGATGATATTGTAGTCGCAATTGTAGATGGAGATACGCCCGGCATTGGCACTACGCTTGAGTGTGGTTATTTCTCTCGTATTTGTCAGGATGAAATCAACCGTTTTGGCAGCACGAAGAAGAAAATTATTTCCCTCTATACCGACACTCGTGAGTGCTCTCACACCACTAATGCCGCGAAAGATGCCGCTTTGAAAGGATTTGCGGAATGCCAGTATTCTTATCTAAATCTGCTACTGGTCGGTTGCCTAAAGCGTTATGGCACAATGTGTTCTACTATTGATGAAGTTATCGCGGCTCTGCGTGAAGCAATTGCGGCCTATAAGGAGGAAATCTAATGCCTCTTTACTTCAATGGTCCTCGTGCCTCTGGTAAAACTTATTGGTGCTTTGAGAATGCTAAAATGGTAAATGGTATTGTATATCTTGGCTATGGCACACCATCCACCAAGTCTTATTTCGCAGAAATTTACCAGTTTCCAGAAGAGGATATCTACCTTTACGAAGAACTAAATGGCGGCCGCATCCTTCCACAAAATCGCCCTGTGTTTGTTGACGAAGGAACAGCCGCCCTTACCAAGTTCTTAGGTATTTCTCGAAAATTCCTTTACGGTGTATCCGATGGTCCTGATACAAGTTTTTTGGAGATGAAGTTTGATGGTAAAGTATGAGAACCTTCGCGGCCAGTCCATCTATGAATTTGCCCAGTAGAAAAATTGTTATATACTTGGGCCATTCCCACAAAAAATTGCTTGTCTAATTGAACGAGCATATAACTTTCCGGTATTGAAGTTGCTCGACTATGCTCAATTCAATACCTTCTCAACAGATATAAAATTGAATATAGTCGTAGCTTCTTCTTTTATTGACTGGTTCGGGGATTTACTTTCCCATCCAATCGTGGAATATAAAAACTGTAATTTTTATGTAGTAAAAGGAGAAACTAATGTCTGAAATGATTTATGGGGTTCACGACAAACTGCCCCTCAAGAAGAATCTACTATTTTCCCTTCAACTATTATTGTCTTGCTTTATTGCTACCATTCTCATAGCCAATATTTGCGGTGTTAGTGTGTCTGCCGCCTTGGTCGGAGCAGGTTTAGGAACTTTAGCTTATATTTTTATTACTAAAAAAGAAAGCCCGATGTTTATTTCTTCTTCTGGTGCTTTGGTGGCGCCAGTGTTAGCAGCTTTGTCCGCTGGCGGCTTTACCGCGGCAGCAATTGGTGGATTAGTATCTTGTGTGGTCTATAGCTTTTTTGGTTTTATTTTTACTAAAGTTCCGGTAGAAAAAATTTATAAAGTTTTCCCCAAAGCAATTATCGGTGCTATTACTTGTGTAATTGGTATCAATCTGATGCCTTTTTGTCTAACTTATGTTCAAATCGGCGGTCAAACAACTTTTTGGGGAGTGCTTATCGCACTTATCACTATGCTTTCTGTTGCTCTTATTTCACGATACGCAAAAGGTATTGGTAAAGTGTTGCCTTTTCTACTTGGAACAATGATTGGTTATGCCGTGGCAGCTCTGATTACCCTTACTGGCATCTATCCCATTGTAGATTTTAGTATGTTTACAAATCTAAAGTGGTTTATTATTCCTGAATTTGGCTTTTTACAATGGCAAGGTATCAATTGGACCTCTTTAGTGTCTGTAATTGTTCTCTATTTGGCTTATACTGTTTCTGCTATGATGGAATGCCTCAGTGATCACGGTGCTTTAGGCGGTATCATTGGAAAAGATCTTTATCAAAAGCCGGGTCTAGATAGAATTTTCATTGGCACTGGTATCGCAAATCTAATCAATGGATGTTGTAGTGGTTTGGGTTCTACCAGTTATGGTGAAGGAATTTCAACGGTCGGTTTTTCCCGTGCTGCTTCTGTGAGAATTACTATTGGCGCCGCATTGATGATGATTGTTTTAGGATTTATCGGCCCAGTTCAAGCATTATTAGCCTCTATTCCTTCTTGTGTATTTTGCGGCTCTGCTTTAGTCCTATATGGTTTCATTGCCAGCAGCGGTATCCGTATGCTTCAACAAGTAGATCTAAACCAGCAAAAGAATCTAATTTTAGTATCTGTGATCCTTTCTTTGGGTATTAGCGGCATTGCTTTAGGCGGGGCCACACTTTCTTTGTCGGCCACTGCTTTAGCTCTGGTGATTGGAGTGCTTTTGAACCTAATTTTGAGGGATGAAAATGGGACAACGCATTGATATGACCGGATGGGTCATGAAAGAACACGGAGTTCCAGATAGCCGCTTGACGGTAATTCGTGAAGTTCCAAATTATGCCGTAGAACATCATTTATCTGCTTCTCGTCCTTATTGGGAATGTCAGTGTGAATGCGGGGAGACTACTATTGCTCGTGGCGTCGGAATTCGTCATGGGGACGTGTTGTCTTGCGGCTGCTTACGCCTTGAAAGGTTGAGGGCTAAACCGCCCTCAACTTCTTCGAATTATGTAGGTCAAACTTTTGGTTTACTTACAGTGATAGAAAAGACAGATAAGCGGCAAAATGGCAATATTATATATAAATGTCAATGTGAATGTGGAAATATAATTGAAACTACACAATGGCATCTAAAATCCGGCGGCTGTCGCTCATGCGGATGTATTAAATCTTTTGGCGAACGAACTATAGGGCAAATACTTCAACAAAAAAAGATATTCTATAAAAAAGAATATTGGTTTGAAGAGTTAAAAGATCAGAAACTATTACTTTTTGACTTCGCAATTTTTAATTCACAACAGCATTTATTGGGTCTTATTGAGTGCCAAGGTGAACAGCACTACAATCCTCGTTCTTATTTTTATAGTGAGACACTAATTCAGCACGATCAAAAGAAGCGTGAATACTGTCAAAACCATAATATCCCTTTATTAGAATTAGATTATTCTCAAGGGAAGATTGATGTCCAACAACTAACAGATTTTTTAGAAGAAATACAAAATAAATAAAAGAGATGATAAAAATCATCTCTTCTTTTTTTATATAGATACAACAAAGCCCTTCTCTTTAGAGAAGGGTATAATTATCCCATAGAGAGCAAAAGAAACGAAAACGCTTTCGCGGGCCGTCGAACCGTGATTACTGAACAGACCCATCGCCTTGATTCCCGCGTGCTGCCGCTTCATCCTTCGGCCGCACATCCGCGAACGACTTTTCGTCTGTCTTAAAATTTTTACTCACTTCGTTCGTAAAAATTTTTCTTTAAATCGTTTTCTTTATTCAATTTTCTTATTCGTTTGTATATATTATATAAATATATACTTCGATAAAGATAATATATTTCTATATTATCTTTTATAATAGTATTGTTTACACATACTATATTTTTCTATCTCTCTTTCTTCCCCTCTATTATACTAAAAATTTTATCTAAAGTCAAATTTTTATTCTAAAAATTTTTTACTTTTATACACACACAAATCTACTAAACAAACTGTATGAAGAAAACAGAGTAAACTACGAGCGAAGCGAGTAGTTTACGAGGTTTAAGATAGACAAAAAGTCCATCGCGAGACAGGGCAGCCATCGCAAATCAAAATTTGACTTTTTCCAAAATTTTTGTTATAATAAAGGCACAGTAAGGGAAAGGAAGTAAAGTTATGCCCGCAAAGTATGTTCCGTCGGACGATGAACTCAAAAAAATCCTTGATTTCTATGCTGCTCATAAGACCTACACATCTGTTTCTCGTGAATTTGGTATTTCAGTCCCTATTGCGACACGCATCATCAAGGAAGCAAAATCTCTTTCTTCATCCTCTTCCTACGACGGCCCGCAACCAGTGGAATTTCCCGACCAAAATTCTGTTCTTCATTTCTATAATCCTGGAAAGGAATGGTTAGAAGATTATGCGGAAAGAGTATAAGTGGGTATATTTTGATAAAAATCCGTATTCTAATGCGGGTTATTATTCAGTTGGTCATACTGAACTTGCTTTTAACAATCTTTGTAAGTATGTTCCCGCGAATTGGGATAAATGTTTTTCCTATAATTGGGTAGACATTATGATGTTTGGTCTAAAACCATCGGATTATTTCAAATATGTTCAGTGGAAATATCACGCTTTAGTAAAGAAGTCTAATGGTCTTATCAAAGGGATACAATTTGCTAATGCTCAAGATGCGGAGCAATATGCGTTAGAACTTGAACGTAGATTCCAGTTGTGCGCTGACGAGGGTTATTTTGGAGAATATTATGACGCAGACTGAGAAGATTATAAATGTTTATAAGAATATTGGTTCGAAGACGCGGGCGGCCGAGGTATTAGGAATTTCTCAAGGAGAATTGGATAAGATTCTAAAAGAAAACAATATATCTCCCGCAGATAAGAATCTAAAACCCATTCTATCTTATAAAGGATCTATTCCTGTGGAACCACTATCGCGTCAATGTTTTGATTATGATATCCGTGTAGAACAATTCT